>Ga0116164_10000045_pt1 | contig 117759 bp, 87 predicted proteins | sample AD_UKC109_MetaG_FD_89888 | JGI IMG/M metagenome (GOLD analysis project Ga0116164, IMG submission 89888) | Active sludge microbial communities of municipal wastewater-treating anaerobic digesters from Hong Kong - AD_UKC109_MetaG | ecosystem: Engineered > Bioreactor > Anaerobic > Digestate... | reverse complement strand
TTGTTGATCGTTTCGATCATGTGCACCGGAATGCGGATCGTGCGCGCCTGATCGGCGATCGCGCGGGTGATCGCCTGGCGGATCCACCAGGTGGCGTAGGTCGAGAACTTGTAGCCGCGGCGATACTCGAACTTGTCGACCGCTTTCATCAGGCCGATGTTGCCTTCCTGAATCAGGTCGAGGAACTGCAAACCGCGGTTGGTGTACTTTTTCGCGATCGACACCACCAGGCGCAGGTTGGCTTCGATCAGCTCGCGCTTGGCCTGCTTGGCCAGGGTCTGCCCGTAGTTGATGGTCAACACCAACTGCGACAGTTCCTCGGCCCGCAGGTCGATTTCCTTTTCGATGGCCTTGATGCGATTGTCGGCGACGATGAATTTCTCCATCACGCGCACCGCATCTTTTTCTTTGACCTTGAGCTTCTTGCACTCGGCGGTGAAGTCCTTGGGCTTTTTCGCCTTGCGGTACAGACGGCGCGCCTTGGACGCGGTCAGGCCGACCTGTTTGGCCGTCCGGTCCAGCACCAGTTGCGAGTCGGCCACCTGGCAGTTGTATTCCTTCAGGCGGTCGATCACCAGATCGATGGTCGGCGTGTTCAGGTTGATGTCCGACAGCAGCTTCATTACGGTTTTGCGATTGCGCTCGAGCCGTTTTTTCACCGGCATGCGCTCGCCTTTGTTCAGCTTCTGCATCGACATCATACTCATGTCACGCAGGACCCGCTCTTCCAGATCGCGAATGCGGGTCATGGTCTTGAGCACGCTTTCCAGATGCTCCTGCTCGTCGATCTCGAGCATGTTGCCCTGATCGTCTTCCATGTTCTTGATCACGTCGCGCAGTTTCATCTCGCCGCTGATCAAGCGTTCCTGGATCTCCCGGATGACCTTCGTGGTGAACGAGGTGCCCATCACCGCTTTGAGAACTTCCTGGTTGCCCTTTTCGATTCTCTTGGCGATTTCCACCTCGCCTTCGCGAGTCAGCAGGTTGACCTGCCCCATTTCCCGGAGATACATGCGGACCGGGTCATTGGTTTTTCCGATCGTCCCTTGGTCGACGGACTCTTCTTCATCATCACCCTTTTTTTTGTCCGCTTTTTCCCGGTAATCGTTCTCGCTGTCCACGATGGCGATGTCCAGGTCGTTGAACATAATCAGCACGTCGTCGATCTGCTCCGAGCTGACGATGTCCGTGGGCAGATGGTTGTTGACCTCCTCATAGGTCAAAAAACCACGATCCTTGCCCATTGCAATGAGTTCTTTCAGATCCTTGATTTCTTCTTCTTTGGGCATCTGATCTTCTCCAAAAAGGAGTTGTTACCGTATTTCATTCAGTCGCTTGCGTAAAGCGAACCGCTGTCGTTCCAAATTCTCCGCCCGCTTTTCGTCGTCCGGCTTGACCTGCGCCAGTTGCGCCGTCACCGCCGCCAGTTCCTCTTTCAGGCCGCGCACCTCGCGATCGCGGATCGCGTCGGCCAGGGCCTGCGGCGCCGTCTTGGCCTCGCAGGGCGCGGCGAGCATCAGCAGATCGCCCGCCAGGGACCGCACATCCTCGTCGTCGTCGGGCCGCATCAACGTTTCGGCGTCGATCTCCTCGCCCGCCGGCGCACCGAGCATCCGCTCGGCCAGGGTGCGCATCGCCGGTTCCGGCAACGCCAACATCAGCGCCTCGCGTTCGACCTCGCGCCCCGCAGCCGGATAATGCAAAAGCGTTGCCAAAATCGTACGTTCCGCCGCCGGCAGGGTCCGCGTGGCTTCCTGCCGCCGCATCATCGGCCTCGCCTTCTGCCCACGCCGCAACCGCTCGACCTGCTGGCGCACCACTTCCTCGGGCACGCTGGTGCGGTTGGAAAGCTGATTCGCCAGCAATCCTCGACGGATAGGGCTCTGCATGCGCGCGGCGAGCCGACACGCTTCCTCCAGCGCGCGCGCTACGTCCTCGCCGGTTTTCCCCCCGGCCGCAAAAATGCGCTCGACCACGAAATCCAGCAACGAGGGCGCATTTTCCGTCAGTGCCGCGAAGCTTTCTGCGCCTTGGCCTTTCAAAAAACTGTCGGGGTCCTCGCCCGTCGGCAGGACCACCACGCGAGGTTGCTCCTCGCGTTCCAGGTAGATATCCAATAATTTAACCATTGCTTTCTGCCCGGCTTCGTCGCCGTCGAAAACAAAGATCGCATTTTTCGTGTAGCGTTCCATCAGCGTGGCGTGGTCGGCCGTAAACGCCGTACCCAACGCCGCCACCGTCACCGGGAATCCGAACTGGTGCAGCGAGATGACGTCGAAATTCCCCTCGCACACCAGCGCGGCGTCCCGCTTGCCGATCTCCTTGCCGGCCAGATGCAGCCCGTAAAAGGTCCGGCTCTTATGAAAGACGTCGCTTTCGGGCGAATTGATGTACTTGGGTCCGTCGCCGCCCAGCAGGCGTCCGGAAAAAGCCACCGCCTGCCCGACCGCGTTACGGACCGGGCACATCACCCGGTGGCGAAACCGATCGTAATAGCCGTCGCCCTTTTCGCGGGGCGCGATCACGCCCACCGCGACCGCATCCTCCAGCGCCACTCCCTTGCGCCGCAAGTGCGCGGCCAACTGATCCCACGCATCGGGGGCGTATCCGAGCTCGAACCGCTCGATCATTTCTTCGCTAACCTGGCGCTGTTTCAGGTAGTCCCGCGCGACCCGCCCGTTTTCCGGATGCTTCAACCGCTCTCGAAAAAACGATAAAGCCGCTTCGTTGGCTGTCAATAGGCGCTCGCGATATCCTTTCGGCCGCGTGCTGCCCGCCGTTTCCGGCACCTCGATACCGTAGCGCTCCGCCAGCAGGCGAATGGCCTCGGGAAAGGTCAGGCGCTCGGTTTCCATGATGAACCGAAACACATCGCCGCCCATCCCGCAGCCGAAACACTTGAAGGCGCCCCGGTCCGGATTGACATAGAAGCTGGGCTGGCTGTCCTCGTGAAACGGGCACAGGCCGACCATCCGCCGCCCCACCCGTTTGAGGGTCACCGACTCGCCGATGATCTGCACGATATCGGCCGCGGCCCGCACCTGCTCGACTATTTCATCCGGGATAAAGCCCATGTCTATCCGGCTTTCGTTCGCTTCAAAGATCCAACAGCTTCAACAATCCGTTGGCGAACTCGATCAGGTACGGAGCCAGAATCGACTCCTGCGCCTTGGCCACCAACGAGGCAAACAATTTCTGTTCGGTGATCACCGCCAGAAAAATTCCGCAGGCGAAAGCTCCCTTCGCCGCGCCGAACACGCCGCCGAACGCGCGGTTGAGTCCCGACAACTTCAGCGCTTTGGTCGCCTTGGTCAGCATGTTGCCCACCAGCCCGAAAGCGAAGGTGATCAGGATGAAACCGACAATGAAGACGACCACGGAAAGGATCTTGGCGTTCAGGGAAAAAATCGCGCCCACCCAGTTGCCCAACTCCTTGTAGAAGTTGGCCATGATGAACAACGCGACGAAAAAACCGAGAAAGGTCAGCGCCTCGACAAAGAAGCCTTTGACCAGCCCTTTGCCGGCAAAGATCAGAATGACGACGGCAACTAACAGATCGACGTAGGGCACGTTGTTTGGACTCTCTATCCTGTCGGAAATATCAGGATAAGGCCTGGCGGACTTTTTGATTGATTGTTTTGCCGTCCGCCCGACCGGCCACCTTCGGCACCACGACCTTCATGACTTTGCCCAGGTCGCCGGGGCCTCGCGCGCCGGCTTCTTCGATCGCCTCGGCGATCAGCCGGTCCAGTTCCGCTTCATCCAGGTCGGCGGGAAGGTAGGCTTTGAGAATTTCGATTTCCGCGAGTTCCTGGTCCGCCTTTTCCCGCGCGCCGCCCTGCATGAACGCCTCGGCCGCTTCCTGGCGCTTTTTAATCATGAAGCGGACCGCGCCGACGATTTCCTGTTCGTCCAACGCGGTCCGCTTGTCTTTCTCGCGATTTTTCAACTCCGCACGCAGCATGCGCAACACGCTCACGCGCAGCGTCTCTTTCGCCTTGAAGGCGACGATGTAGTCTTCCTCGATTTTTTTTAGGAGAACCATCGTTTCGCCACAGTGGTGGTCTGCTTTTCCTGTTTGCGAATTTTCTTCAGCAAACGTTTCCGAGCAGCCGCCGCCTTTTTCTTCTTCTGGACACTGGGTTTTTCGTAATGCTCACGCTTGCGGATTTCCGACAAAACGCCGGCCTTCTCGCATTGCTTCTTGAAGCGTTTTAGAGCGTGTTCATACGACTCGCCGTCTCGAACTCGTACTCCGGGCAAGGAACTCAACTCCCTTCAATATAATTTTTTCGACGGCCCACTTCGTGACCGAATCGCGCCGTCGCATGTGCCAAGAGAAAAACCGGATCTTAAAGAAAACCGATCCGGAGCGCGAAAGATCATATCGATTGTCCAAAAGAAGTCAACCCCGATTTTTATTAAAAATATCAGGTCATCGTTTTTTCCAAAATCGTTGAAAATTGAGTGGTTGCGCCGGTCGAATCAGCGCCCTTTCGCCAACAGGATTTTGCGCATCAGCGCGATCGCCCCGGCCGCCTCCGGACGGTCGAGAATGAACAACGACCGGTGCGTCATCCGCTCAGCGCCGGCGCGATGTTGGCCACCCCCACCGAGAACGGAAAACGCTCCGCCGCGAACATCGGTTCGTCGTTCGGACTGTCGCCCAACGTCACCACCTGCTGCCGGTCGACGATCCCCTCCTGCGCGCACACCGCTTCCAGCGCCGTGGCCTTGGTGTGGGCGCCCGCGAAAAAATGCACGTGGATCGAACTGGCGATCACCCGCAACCCGGCCTCCCGCCCCAGATCATGGATCAGCGCCAGTTGCTCGTTGGACAAAGGATGACGATCGATCGTCCAGTCGGTCAGCCGGCCGATGTTGTCGTCGGTCGCTTCCGCCGCCGGCACGCGCTCGCGCACCTTCGCGTAGAATTCCCGCAACCGCGATCGGTTCTCGCCCAGTTCCGCCGCGTCGGCCAGCAGGCGCGGCTGTTCGCCGGTGAACAACACACCGCCGTTTTCAGCGATCACGCCGTCGACGTTCAGGTACGCGCTCAGCGCCTGTCCCCACGCGGCGCAACGGCCCGTAACCAGCCACACCTTCACGCCCGCCGTGCGCAACCGCTGCAGGCCGTCGAGCACCTCGGGCGTCAGCTTGCCGTTTTCGGTGAGCGTATCGTCGATGTCCGAGGCCAGCAGCCTCACCTGCTCCAGGCGTTGTTCGGGAATGGCGTCAGCCGGCATGGGGCGCATCGGGCGCTTTCTCCTTCTCCAACCGGTCGACCAGCAGCGTGGCTCCGACGGTCGCGGCGGGCAACATCAGGAAATTGAGCAGCGGCACCAGGGTCGTCATAAACACGGCCAGGCCGAAGCCGATCGCCTCGGGCAGATGCTCGCGCACGAACGCCCAGCGACGGGCGGCGGTCAGATCGCGATGGCCGAGCGGAAAATCGAAAAACTCCGCGCCGAAAAACAGCCCGCCGGCCAGCGGACTGAGCACGGCGTAGACGATCTGCCCGACGACCGGCACCAGCCACAACAGCAGCAACGCCAGTTGCGTCACGATAAACAGCGTCAGCGTGACCAGCGACATGACCACGCCGTTGCCCATGTCGGCGATCGCCCCGCGCAAGCCGCGTTCCGGACCCTGCCGCCCGAGCAGGCGCTCGACCTTCTCCGACAGCAAATCCAGGAACGGCGCGGCGATGATGCAGCCCAGCAGCGTGAAGCTGAAAATCACCACCAGAGCGAACGCGACCACCAGCAGCAGAATCAGCAGCACATACACGATCCACATGTACCAGGCATCCGGCTGGTCCATGATCGCGCCGAGCAAATCGGGGAAGAAATGGACGTACGCCCAGATGCCGCCGATGAACAACACGATGTTCAGCAGCACCGGCAGCACGGCCAGCGTCCACAATGAGCTATTGCCCGCCAGGTAGGAGAGCCCGCGAAACGCGGTGAAGAATCCGTCGGTCAGTCGTTTCAAATTACTCGTTCCCGCGCTAGCCCATCAGGAGCGGCAGGAGAGCTTCAATCGTGTTGTACAGGTCGATGACGAAGCCGAGAAGCTCGCGAACGCCGTCGGGTTCGGGTTCGGCGAACCAAGGCCCGATATCGATGGGCAATATTTCCGGAATGCCGGTGATGACGATCTGGAAGTTATCGTCGAAACCGACGTCGCCGATGTCGTTGGGATCCCCCAGGTCCAGCCCGAGTTCCTGCAGCAGCGACAGCAACTGCGGCAGCAATTGCTGCACCAGCGCATCCAGATCGATGCCCAGCAGATCCTCGATGAACGCCTCGTCGATCACCAGCGGCAGAATGTCCAAACCGATCAACAGATCGTTGGCGAAGGAAATGTAGAACGGATTGGCGGCGTAGGGATCGATGTCGAACACCGTGTGATCCCACATCGCCGTGGCGGTCAGCGCGCACAGCACGTCCAGTCCGTTGACCATGCCGGCGTCCAGCGTGCCGAAACCGGGGATGTACAACGATTCGGCCAGCCGGTCGCCCGTCTGGTTGGAGTTGGCGTCCAGGTAATGCACCGTGTTCTCGGTCTGCAGGCTCGTCTCGCGGTACACTTCCTCGATCATCAGGTGCATGCGGTAGAACATCATGCCGAACTGCCGGCCGGCGGCCTGCATGCGCGCCACGCCCTCGTTGCCTTTAAGGTATAGGAAGTCGGGGTTCTCCTCGAAGTTCAGCATGCCCTCGACCATCTCGAAAATCGGCCCCAGGCTGTCGAGCAGATCGACGACGTCTTCGAAGCCCTCGATGTTGTCGAAGTCCAGATTCATCTCGGGGATGGCGATGTTGAAGAAGTCGTAGTTGATGTTGTGCGCCAGCATGAAATTCACCAACCCGCGCACCAGGCCGGTCATCAAGCCGAAGAAATGCAGATCACCGCGATCCAGCCGCCCGCCGAACTGCATGTCCAGCACGCCGGTGATGCCGATGTTGAAGCGGTCGATTTCGAAAGAGGGATCGGGATAGGTCAGCAGGTCGAGGTACAGATCCTCGCAGACCTCGTACCACTTCGCCGCGCTCTCGGCCAGAAATTCCTGGATGTAATCGCCGATCGGCTCGAGCTCGGCCTGCACGATCTGCCCGTTGGGCAAGGTCACTTCGCCGCCGACGCTCTGCGCGTTCAGATTCGAAATCAAGGTGAACAGTTCGTCCAACATGCTCAGGAACTGCAGGTTGCGCGCGATGAGCAAACCGTACTTCGCTTCGCCGCAGGTGGGCGAAAGTTTCATCGCCGCCATGAACGCTTCGGAGGCGCTGCCGCCGTCGCCGGCGCGAAGATAGCCCTTGCCGATCTCGAGTATCTCCTCGAGGGAAGGATCTTCGGTGTAATCGAATTTTTCCTCGCAGCCCAGAAGAAGTGCGGCCAGGATCGCAACCAGGATCAACGCCATGAGAGTGCGGCGCATCCGTCTACCTCCGAATGAATAAGCCCCGAATTGCAGGCAGTGTAAAGAAGATGCCCAAGTGGTGTCAAATGGGTTTGTTCTTCTTAATCTCTTAAATCGCGCGCGGGTAACGCCCGACCAGCCAGTTCCAGCGAATGCGCAGCAATTCCAGCAGGCTGCGCGGCAGATCGACCGCCAGGCGCACCTTGGTTTCCGGGTTGTTGCGCCAGGTGACGGGCACTTCGGCCACCCGCATGCCGTAGCGCAAGGCCAGAAAGAGAATTTCCGCGTCGAAGCTCCAGCGCTCGATCGCGCTGGGCGCGAACACCTTCTGCGCAGCCGACGCGCTGAACGCCTTGAAACCGCAGGTGATGTCGCTGAGCGTCGGCGTGAACAACCGCAAGGTGAATTGCCGAAACACCTCGCCCAGCATCCGCCGGTATTTGGGTTGATACACCTCGACGTTGCTGGCCTCGACCTTGCGCGTGCCGATGACCACATTGTTGCCCGCGCGAATTTTCGCGACGAACCGTTCCGCCTCGGCGATGGGCACCGACAAGTCGATGTCGGTGAACAACCGCACTTCGCCCCGCGCCGCCAGCATGCCCTCTTTCACCGCCGCGCCCTTGCCCCGATTGCGCGGCAGACGCAGCAACCGCGCCTCGTCGCGTCCGGCGATGCCGGCTTCCACCTTGGCGGCCGTATCGTCGGCGCTGCCGTCGTCGACCAGCACCAATTCGCAACGCAAGGAAGAGGCGTCCATAAACGCGAGAATTTGTTGCAGGCCTTCGGCCAGTCGATGCGTTTCGTTGTAAACCGGAACCACAATCGAGAGGTCGGGGTTGTCCATTCGCGCTCACTCTTTCTTCGGTTCGAGATTGGCGGCGCACACCTTCGCCAGCAGCGCCGCCTGTTCGTCATTGGGGCGCAACGCCTGCGCCGCGCGCACCTGCTTGCTCGCCTGCGGGAAATCGTTCATGCCGATATAGGCACGGGCGCCGTACAGATGCAAGAGGAACTGCTCGTTTTCCGCCCGCGCCAACGGCAGCGAAGCACGCACGATCCGCGCCACCTCCGACCACCGTTCGCTTTTCAAGCGCAGGCGCAGCAGGTTCATCGCCGTGCTCAGGCGGTTCGGATTGAGCGCATAGGCGCGCTGCAGCATCGCCTCGGCCTGCTCGTATTGCTTTTGGAACAACAAATACTGCGCGTAACCGTCCAGGCAGACGTCGCAAAGCGGATCGTCCGCCACCGCCCGCCGCAACTGGTCGCGCGCCGGCTCGAACTGTTTTTGCGCCAGCAACAGCAGGCCGACGAACGCGCGATACTCCGCCAGCGTGTCGTTGACTTGCAGCGCCTCCCGCGCCTCGGTCATCGCCGCCTCGGCCCGGCCCGTGTCGAGAAAATACTTCGCACGCAGATGATGCGCCCGGCCGTATACCTCGCGCGCCGTAAAGTCGTAGCCGCGCGGCGCGACGACCGGATCGTCCTGCAGCGGCGCAAACACGTCGCGCCACAACTGCGCATCGCGGGGATCGTCCGCCGCCGCCTCGCCCGCCGGCATCACGCGAAAAACCATGCCATAGGGCGTCAGGCGCGACGCGGCGACGTAATCGAACGTCTCCCATCCGTAATCCCAATAGACGCCCGCGCCGCCGTTGCGCAACAACATCTCCTGCGCCGCCAGCGGCTGGGCCGGATCGTAGCCGCGCAGATCCCACGCCGGAAAACGCCGCTGCAATTCCTCCGGCGCCTGCAAATAAACGCGATGCAAAAACCGCACGTCGTCGCGCCAACGCTCGATCGACTGCTGGTAAAAAGCGTTGTAGGACAGATGATCCTGATAGCCGACCAACACCGCGCCGGTGGGCAGGCTGTCCAGAATCGCCCGCCCGTGCCGATACGCCAGATCGTGCGACGCGCGATTGCAGTAGCCGTGCGAGTAAACGAATCCCCACACGCCCATCGCCACGGCCAACGCCACGGGCAGCGCCACCGCCTTGTCGCCGAGCTTCGCCGCGAGCTTTTCTCCAATAAAGGCCAAGCCGATCGCCCCAACCCACGCCGCCAACAGATACAACGGAATGTAGCCGAACGCCGCCGCCCAATCCTTGATGTACAAATACAGATGTCCCGCCGTCAGCAACGCCACCAACACCAGCGCGCGGGCGCGTTTTCTCGCCAGCGCGTACAAGCCGAGCAATGCCGCCAACGCCAGCAGCGGATTGAGTTCGCGCACGATGTGCCCCGGCAGCACCGACAGATCGTATGCGATGCGCGCCCAGGGAAAACTGTGAATGATGTAGGTATACGTGCGCCCGGTGATGTGCGCGACAAAGGCCGTCCACGTTTCCGGATTGCCGTGATCGTAGGGCAGATCGGCAGCGCTGCGGATCGGCAGGTACGCGAACACGCTGAAACCGACCAGGAACATCAGCGCCATCGCGGCCAGACCGCGCCAGTGAATGCGCAACGGCGGCGCGATCAGCAACGCCAGCCCGAAGGCGGGCACGTAGAGGATCTGCACCATGTGCACGCCGCACGACAAACCCAGCGTCAGGCCGATCATGCCCAGCACGCGCACGTCGGGTTCGTCACGCAACGCCACAGCCGTCAGCCACAACAACCCGGCCAGCAACGCCGCTTGCGCGGAGTAGACCTCGGCCACTTCGCTCCAGGCCCAGAAGCTGCGCGAAAAAGCGAAAGCCAGCGCCGCGCTCGCTCCCCAGGCCCAGGCGGATTTTTTCAGCGTCGGCAGCAGCAGTTCGATCCACCTGGCCGCCGCGCCCCACAACAGCAGCACGGCCGCCACGGCGCTCAGCACGCTGACCAGATTGGCGCGCCAGGCGAGATTGCCGAGGGGAAACAAGCTCGTCAGTTTCGCGACCAGCGCGAAGGTCGGCGAGCCGGCCGGATGACCGATGTCCAGATGATGCCCGATCAGCGCGAACTCCATGCTGTCGCGCCAGAAGATGTTGTCGGCCATCATCAGCAGATAAATCGCCAGCAACACAAAGGCGGTCAGCATCATGGCGCGCCGTGCGGTCATGTCGTCTCCCGTTTGCTTTGTCGACGATCATGCCACAACAAGCCGATGCACAGCAGCCAACCGATCGCGCTGATCGCGATGCCCGCGGTCAGCCCCGACTGCCGATAGCGAAAGACCACGCGATGCTCGCCCGCCGGTACTTGTGTCGAACGCAAAAGACCATAGGCGCGGCGGATCGTCGAGGGTTGTCCGTCGATCGTGCAACGCCAATCCTTGGCGAACGCCTCGGCCAGCACCAACACGGCCGGCGCGTCGCTTTGCACGTCAAGCACCACTTCGTTGGGCGAATGACTGACGAACCGCACCGTGCCGTCGGCGGCGTCCAGCGGCAATTCGCTTTCACCGGCCTGCCGCTCCCACACGACCGTCTTCGCCGGATCGATCGCGCCGGACAACAGCATCTCCCGCGCCTGTTGCCCATCGTCGGCCAACACCACGTCCGAGCGTAAATAGGCGCGGCCGAAGCGGCGATGATTTTCGTACAACTGCTGGCTGCTCATTTTCAGATCGGCGATCTTTTCCCAGGCGGGCTCGTCCAACGTCTCGGTCGACAACAGGTAGCGCACGTCGAGCACGTCCAGCGTTGCAAAGCGCGACGGCCGCTTGTCGGCCAGATAGGCCTTCTCGAACTTGTACAGATCGTCGGTCTTGAGCACGCTGATCGGAAAAATCGAATCCATGCCGTGCAGCAGGCCGTAGTTGGGCACCAGCTCTTCCCAATGCAGATTCAACCGCGCTTCCTCGTAACTGCGATTGGGCCAGTTGGTGAATTTGTTGATGTGCTTGGTCCAGTTTTGCACCTGATAATAACGCGCACCGAGCGGATCGGGCTCGATGTACGCGGCCGCTTCCGGCGTCTGCGCATAAAATTGCGGCGTGATGGTCGGGCACAAGAAGCGATTGGCCAGATACAGGTCGCCGACCGCCAGCAGACAGATGAGCACACCGGCCGCTTGCGCCCACCTCCTCTGTTTAAGCGCCAGGTAGATCAACGCACTGAAGCCCGCCAGGAACACCGCGTCGATCATCAACCGTTTGACCGGCTGCGCCAGGTCGTTGGACAGCCGGATGATATCGACGGTCGTCATTGCTTTCGTGTCCAGATCGAAAAGCGTCTTGGCGAAAAACGAGACGAACTCTCCCAGCGCCACCGACTGCCAGGCCGCCAAGGCGACCAGCGCCAACGCCGGCGCCGCCGCGATCCACAAGCCCCGCCTGGCGCGGGCCGGATCGCTGATCACGCTTTGCAGGCCGAAGCCCGCCAGCACGCACAAGCTGATGGTCGTCAGCAACAGAAATTTTTCCGGATAGCGAAAATGTTTGAAGAACGGCATCGCCTGAAAAAACAGCGGGTACACCGGCAGGTATTTGCCGAACGCCAGCAGCAACGAAACCAGCGCGGTCCCGCCCCACAGCCACCGCTGCCGACGCGGGGCGGCGCCCAAACCGATCATCGCGAAAAACAGCGCGAACAATCCGGGATAGACGTCCAACAGCCAGTTGGGGCGCGTGCCGGCGAAAAGCTGCTGGCGGACGATCGCGGTCGTCCCATCGAAATAATAAAAAAGGTTGGGAATGAAAAAGTTGATCAGCCCGATCGGCCGGAAGCTGACCCGCGTGGATTCCTTCAGCGAAATGGCTTCGGCGTGCATCGACTCGGACATGCCCATCGTCGTAGGCAGCCATTGCGCCGCGGCGATCGCCAAACCCAACAGACCGACGCCGACGACCATTCCCATCGCGCCGGATCGCTGTCGCCAACTTCCGTTTCTCCGGTCACCCAGCAGCGTCCCCACGGCGATACACCCGGCCAATAACCCCGCAAGCAGGGCGTATTGCGCCGAGGTGATCACCAGCATCGCGTAACTCACCGCCCCGCCGGCCACCTGCACCCAGGTGCGGCGACGCCACAGGATGGTCAGCACGAAATGCAGAAAAAACGGCAGCCAGCATGCGGCTTCGAAATAATCCATCGTGTTTTGCAGGCTGAGCATCGCCCCGGAAAACCCATAGCTGATCGCGCCGGCCAACGCGGCCGTCCACGAAAGGCCCAAGCCCCGCAGCAACAACAAGCAACCCAATGCCGCCAGCAACGTATGCAACACCAGCACCCATTGAAAGGCGGTCAAAGCCGGCAGAAAGAAGAAAGGAAAATTGAGTGGATAAAACGCTCCGAATTGGGGATTGGTCAACACCGAAGAACCGATGCCGTCCAGATGACACCACTGGGCGAAAAATCCCTGGTCCAGATGCTGATGGAAATACTGCAAATAGGGGAAGAAGTACCCCGATAGGTCTCCGTAATAAAACAGCTTTTTCCCGAAAAGGGGTTCGTGAAAAAAAACGACAAGCAGGATTGTCAGCGACAACAAGGCAAGGATAAATTTTTTTCCATCCTGCGAACGCACGCGATTACCTGTCCCTATCCGCTTCTTTGGAAATTTCCCTGAAATACCACATCTTCTCTAACACATTCGCCGAAATGGAAACAGAGGCAATAGCGTCAGGTGCCTGTTTTGACAAAAAAAAAGCGGAGCCGAAATCGGCCCCGCCTTTCTTGAAAACTTGGATTAGTCTTCGTACGGATAGCTCTGGTCGCCACGGTTGTGGGACGTGTTGAAGGTGTAACCAGAGTTGTTGCAGGTGCCGAACGTGAAGGTAACCATCGGGTCGTCCGTCAGGTTCTTGTCCCAGACCAGCAGGGTGGCCAGGTCGCTCGCGTAGGTACCAGCACCGGAGATGGCGGTGTTCGTGTTCTGATACTCGAGCTCCTGAGCGATCTTGGCATTGTAGCCGGCGCTCTGAGCCGACGCATTGTAGGCCTTGGTGCGGATCGAAACGAAGTTCGGGATCGCGATCAGCGCCAGAATACCGATAATGGCCACAACGATCATCAACTCAATCAGGGTAAAACCTTTGTTCTTCATAATCAGTTCTCCTCCCGGTTTTGGTGTAATTACCATAAACTCAATGACGGTAAATCATTTTGCAAAGCCTGTACCATCTTGAAAAACTCTTGTCTTTATATTATAAGTACTTGTTTTGTAACGATAATAAAATTTCCGCCCCAACCAAGATGCTCATAATTTTTTAACATTCCCGCCGAAATACGGCACTTAAAATACTTAAAGTGACAATTTTTGTCACTAATCCTCCTCGCTATCCTTGGAATCCTTCTCGATCCCCAGCTTGTCAAGCCGATAACGCAGCGAACGGAAGGAAATCCCCAGCATTTCCGAAGTCTTCTTTTTTGAACCCTCGCTCATTTTCATCGCCTGCGTGATCAACTCGGTTTCGATCTCGTCCATGACGCGATCCAGGCTGATGCCCTGCGGCGGAATGACCAACTTGGTTTTGATCTGCTCCAGGTTCAGGTCCTGCTTCAAGAACTGCGGCGGCAACGATTCGGTCATGATCATGTCGCTGGCTTCCAGCGCCACCGCGCGCTCGATGATGTTCTCCAACTCGCGCACGTTGCTCGGATAGTGATAGCCTTTGAGAAAGTTCATCGCCTCGTGGCTGATTTTCCGGATCGGCTTTTCCAGCAATTTCGCGTATTTTTCGAGGAAGTACTTGGCCAGCAAGGGGATGTCGCTGCGGCGGTCGCGCAAGGGCGGCACGATGATTTGGATGACGTTCAAACGATAATACAGGTCTTCGCGGAACCGGCCGGCGCGGACCTCCTCTTCCAGATTTTTATTGGAGGCGCTGATCAGACGCGTATCGATTTGAATTTCGCCCGTTCCGCCGACGGGCATGATGCGCTTTTCCTGAATGGCGCGCAGCAGCTTGACCTGCAACTGCATCGGCAGTTCGCTGACCTCGTCGAGAAACAGCGTGCCGTTGTCGGCGATTTCGAACAGGCCTTTTTTATCGTTGATCGCACCGGTGAAACTGCCGCGCTTGTGGCCGAACAGTTCGCTTTCCAGCAGCTCGCTGGGGATTGCGCCGCAGTTGATGACGACGAACTGGCTGTTTTTGCGCGCGCTGTGCACGTGGATCGCCCGGGCGACCAGCTCCTTGCCCGTGCCCGTTTCGCCGCTGATCATAATGTTCGTGGGCGCCTTCGCCACGCGGTTGACCATATCGTAGATTTCCAGCATGCGTGGATGGCTGCCGATCAGGTTGCCGAAACCGTATCGTTCTTCCAGTTGCTGCTTGAGGGCGATGTTCTCCAGGCTCAGTTGCCGCTTCTCGACCGCGTTGGCCAGGATGTGCCGGATCTCGTCGACCTTGAACGGCTTGGTGACGTAATCGTACGCCCCTTCCTTCATCGCCGAGACGGCGTCCTCGTGGCTGGCGAACGCGGTGATCATCAGCACGGGAATCTGTGGGTCGATCGACTTGGATTTGCGCAGCACTTCCATCCCGCCGACCTTGGGCATCTTGATATCGGAGATGACCAGGTCGAAACGCTCGCTGTCCAGCAGGTTGCACGCGCTTTCGCCGCCGTTGGCGGTGGTGACCTCGTAGCCTTCCTTGGTCAGAAAAATATCCAAAAATTCGCGCATCGACAGTTCGTCGTCGACGACCAACACCTTGGGTTTCATTGAATCTCCTCGGCAACCAAATCGTTTCCGATCCTAGCGGACAACTTCGCAACCGCGCAAGGGCGCTGGACATTCGTTTTTCACTCCCTATCATGTGAGGGATTTCGCGGAGGAGAATGTTCATGTTGATCGACAGCCATTGCCATCTGGAGATGAACCAGTACAACCAGGATCGCGCGCAGGTCATCGCCCGCGCCATCGAGACCGGCATCGGGCGGATGATCACCGTGGGCACCAGCCCCGATCTGAGCCGCCGCGCGGTGGAAATCGCCCAGGCGCACCCGGCCGTGTTCGCCACTGTGGGCATTCATCCGCACGACGTCAAGGAAGCGACCGCCGACGATTACCGCGCCATCGTCGACCTTGCGCGTCATCCCAAGGTGCTGGCTTACGGCGAGATCGGTCTGGACTTTTTCAAGGACTACAGCCCCCGCCCCATGCAGCGCGATCATTTCCGCCGCCAGATTCGCCTGGCGCGGGAACTCGACCTCCCGCTGATCATCCACGATCGCGACGCCCACGAGGAGACGCTCAAGATTCTGCTGGAGGAAGGCGACCGTTACCGCGGCGTGTTTCACTGCTTCGCCGGCGACGAGGATTTCGCGCGGCGGGTCATCGACCTGGGTTTTCACATCAGCTTCACCGGCACGATCACCTACGCCAAAGCGGGGCAGGATGTCGTCGCGCATCGGGTGATCCGGCAAACGTCGCTGGACAAGCTGCTGGTCGAAACCGACGCGCCGTACCTGACGCCCACACCCTTTCGCGGCAAGCGCAACGAGCCCGCGCACGTGCGCTACGTCGCCGAGAAGATCGCCGAACTCAAAGGATTGTCGGTCGATGAAGTGGCTCGCCAAACGACGCTCAACGCCTATCGCCTCTTCCGCTTCGAAACCAAGGGCATGACGCCGGCCGTCGCTTACGAGCACAAAAACGCGCTGTACATCAACCTGACCAGCCGCTGCACGAATCATTGCTCGTTCTGCGCCAAGTTCCCCGACTTCCTGCTGGGCGGGCACTACCTGTACCTGGAGCCGAAAAACGAACCGACCGTCGAGCAGGTGCTGGCGGCGATCCCCGATCCGGCGGCGCACAACGAGATCGTCTTTTGCGGCTACGGCGAGCCGACGCTGCGTTGGGCCGACCTGCTGGCCATCGCCAAACAATTGAAGAAACGCGGCGCGCGCCGCCTTCGCCTGAACACCAACGGCCACGCCGATCTGATCAACAAACGGCCGGTCGCCAAGGAGATGAAAGGCGTAATCGACGCGGTCAGCGTCAGCCTCAACGCCGCCGATGCCGTCGCGTATCAGCAGCTTTGCGGACCGTCCTTCGGCGAGAAAACGCACGCCGCGATCATCGATTTCATCGGCCAGGCCAAGCGCTATGTGCCCGAGGTGGTCGTCAGCGCGGTGGCCGTGGAAGGCACGGATATCGAAGCGGTGCGACGCCTGGCCGAGACCATGCTCGGGGTCGCTTTCCGCCGTCGCGGATAACCTTTCTTTCCCTTCAAATAGTTGTTATACTTCCACCTAGAGCAACTGTTTCGGGAGGGGCCATGAAAAAGATTGCTCTGCTACTCGCCTTGGCGATGATCCTTTCGGTCGCCGTCGTCTACAGCCAGGAACCGCAAAAAGTTGTCGACAACAGTATGCTGGGTCGCCGGATCAAAATCGTGCTCAACCGTATATCCGATGACGTGCTCGGCTGTTATCAAAAAGAGCTGAGCGCGAATCCGGAATTGAACGGCACGATCAAGTTGAAGGTGACCGTCGACACCAACGGCGGGGCCAGCGCGATCGAAATCATCGAGGATACGCTGCACAACAAATCGCTCAACGCCTGCATCATCAAGATTTTCGCGGATCGTACCTGGCCGCAGAACGGCGAGTCGGTGTACTTCGAGTACACCTACAATTTCATGCCGGCAGCGAAGGAGTGATTACTTCTCGCGGATTTCGTGCGGCGCTATCGTTTCGCCGGCCTTGACCTTCACCCCGCGTAACACCGCGTAGGGGCCAATGTTCGCGCCCGCGCCGATCGTGCAATCGGCGATTTGTGCGCCCGCGCCGATCGTGCAGTCCTTACCGACGCTCGTTGCGCCGCGCAGGGCCACGCCCGGTTCGAGCACCGTGTCGCGCCCGACCTTCACGCCCACGTCCAGATAGGTTGCGTGCGGATCGACCGCCGTGACGCCCTCGATCATCAAATGGAAGACGATCTCGCCGCGAATCATCTCGGCCGCCTCGGCCAGTTCCACGCGCGAGTTGATGCCCAGCACCTCTTCGGATTCGTCCATGATGAACGCCCGCACGGCCTTGCCGCGCGCCCGCGCCAGCTTGATCACGTCGGTCAGGTACAACTCGCCCTGCGCGTTGTCCTTGCCGATGCGCCCCAGCGCCCACCACAGCAGCTTGGCGTCCACCAGATAGATACCCGCGTTGATGATGTCGATTTGCCGCTGCACCGGCGTGGCGTCGCGCTCCTCGACGATCTCGTCCAGCAGCCCGCCCTCGCCGACCACGCAGCGCCCGTAGCCGGTCGGATCGGGCATGATCGTGGCCAGCACCGACATGTCCATACCGGTTTTGTTGTGCAGCCGGCGGAACTCGCGCAGCGTTTCGGCGCGCAGCAGCGGCACGTCGCCCGAGAGGATCAGCACGTCGCCGTCGTAGCCGCGCAGCGCGCGTTTGGCCTGCAACACCGCGTGCCCGGTGCCGTCCTGGGTTTTCTGCACCGCAAAATCGATCGCCGCCTTGGGAAACAGCGCCTGCACTTCGGCGCGCACCTGCTCGCCCTGGTGGCCGATCACCGTCACCAACCGCTGCGGCTGGAGGCTCAGGGCCGACGCGACGCTGTAATAGATCATCGGCCGCCCGCACAGCGGGTGACGCACCTTGGCCAGTTCCGATTTCATCCGCGTGCCTTTGCCCGCGGCCAACAAAACGACGGCGATCGGCTTCATGATGTTCTCCCCCTCTTTTTACAAAGGAATGTTGCCGTGCTTTTTCGGCGGCAGCGTGTCGCGCTTGTTGCGCAGCATGGCCAGCGCCTCGATCAGTTTGCGGCGCGTTTCGCGCGGGAAGATGACCTCGTCGATGTACCCGCGTCCCGCCGCGGCGTACGGATTGCTGAACTTCTCGCGGTATTCCTCGACCAGCCGTTCGCGCTCGGCGTTGGGATCTTCCGCCGCTTTGATCTGCTTGCGGAACACCACGTTCACCGCGCCGGCCGCGCCCATCACCGCGATCTCGCCGTCCGGGTAGGCGTAGTTGATGTCGCTGCGCAGATGCTTGGAGCCCATCACCAAGTACGCGCCGCCGTAAGACTTGCGCAGCACGACGGTGATCTTGGGCACTGTGGCTTCGGCGTAGGCGTAGATCATCTTCGCCCCGTGCTTGATGATGCCGCCGTGTTCCTGGTCCACGCCCGGCAAAAAGCCCGGCACGTCGCACAGCGTGATGATCGGAATGTTGAACGAGTCGCAAAAACGCACGTGCCGCGAACCCTTGAGGCTCGCGTCGATGTCCAGGCAGCCGGCCTTGACCATCGCGTTATTCGCGACGATGCCCACCGCCTTGCCGCCCAGCGTGGCGTAGCCGACCACGAGGTTCTGGGCGTAATGCGCATGCGCTTCCATGAAGCTGCCGCGATCCATCACGCGCTCGATCACCTCGTGCACGTCATAGGGCTGGTTCGGATTTTCCGGAATCAGCGTATCCAGTTCCGGTGCTTCGCGTCCGGCCGGATCGTCGACCTGATAGGCCGGCGAATCGTCCATGTTGTTGGCCGGGAAGTACGACAGCAGCCGCCGCACCGCCTGCAGGCAGGTCGCCTCGTCGGGCATCGCGAAGTGCGCTACGCCGCTGGTGACCGCGTGCGCGCCCGCGCCGCCCAGGTCTTCCATGCTCACCTTCTCGCCGGTGACCGACTCGATCACGCCCGGGCCGGTGATGAACATGTGGCTGGTTTTGTCGACCATGAAGATGTAATCGGTGATCGCCGGGCTATACACCGCGCCGCCGGCGCAGGGATCCAGGATCACGCTGATCTGGGGCACGACGCTCGAGGCCAGCGTGTTCCTTAAAAAGATGTCGCCGTAACCGGCCAGACTGTCCACGCCTTCCTGCACGCGCGCACCGCCCGAATCGTTCAGCCCGACGCAGGGCGCGCCGTTTTTCATCGCCAGGTCCATCACCTTGCAGATCTTCTCGGCCACGACCTTCGACAGGCTGCCGCCGAACACGGTGAAGTCCTGCGCGTAGGCGAAGACGGTCCGCTGGTCGACCATGCCGTAGCCGATCACCACCGCGTCGCCGGGAATGACGCTCTTTTCCATCTCGAAATCGGTGCACCGATGGGTGACGAAACGGTCGATTTCGCGAAAGCTGCCCGGATCGAACAGCTTCTCCAGTCGCTCGCGGGCCGTCATCTTGCCCGCTTCGTGCTGCGCATCGATCCGCTTCTGCCCGCCACCGAGTTTGGCTTGTGTATTCATCCGCTCGAGTTTGTCGATTGCCTTCCTCGTTTCCATCACTGCCTCGCAAAATGTTGGATTGGAACGGGGCTCAGTCTAGCACAATTATTAGCCGCGAAAAGGCCGGTTTTCCGCCGTTTCCCCACGGACGAAAAGGGGGGTTGAACCGCACATTTAGGCGGATTAGACTCGCCACGACTTCGCGATTCGACACGGTACGGAAAGGACGAAAACAGGCCGGTCGCAGAGAAAATCAACAAGGGAGAAATCATGGCCAAGCTGTTCATCACCTGCGCCGTGACCGGCGCCGAAACCACCCGCGAACAATGCCCCGGTCTGCCGATCACGCCGGCCGAGATCGCCGCGGAAGCCAAGCGCGCCTACGATGCCGGCGCGTCGATCCTGCACCTGCACGTGCGCCGCGACGACGGCACGCCCACGCAGGACAAGGCCGTGTTCGCCGAGGCCATCGAACGCATCGCCGACGCCTGCCCGATTCTGGTCGAAACGACCACCGGCGGCGCGGTCGGCATGAGCGACGAGGAGCGCCTGCAACCGATCTCCCTCTCGCCCGCGCTGGCCAGCCTCGATTGCGGGTCGGTCAATTTCGGCGACGAGATTCTGCCCAACAGCCTGCCGCAGATGCGCCTGTACGCCCAGCGCATGCGCGACGCCGGCACCAAGCCGACGCTCGAATGCTTCGACCTGGGCCACGTGCACAACGCGAAGCTGATCATCAAGGAAGGGTTGCTCACGCCGCCCTATCATTTCAGTTTCGTCATGGGCGTGCCCGGCGGCGTGCCGGCCGACATCAAATCGCTGCTGGCGATGATCGACGCCCTGCCCCCCGACAGCCTGTGGTCGGGCATCGGCGTGGGCGGGCGCGGCAGCGCTTTCATGCAGCCGGCGACGGTGCTGCTCGGCGGCAATCCGCGCGTCGGCTTCGAGGACAACATCTACCTGCGCAAGGGCGTCAAGGCCGACAGCAACGCGCAGTTTGTGGAACAGGTGGCGCGCCTCATCGAGGCGATGGGCCACGAGGTGGCGAGTGTTGAGGACACAAAAAATAGTATGCATCTAGTATGAGGAGGTATGTCATGCAAAAACAAGGAAATCGCTACGGAACGCACCGGGTCGTCGAACCTCAGGGCGTGCTTCCTCAGCCGGCGCTGCGGCTGAACAACGACATGAGCGAAATTTACGACAACGAAATCCTCTGCGACGTGATCACGCTCAACGTCGATTCGGCCAGCTTCAAAGCGATCCTCGACCGGGCGGAAGGCAAGGACGAAAAGATCAAGGAGATCATGCTCGACATCGTCGGCCAGTTCGGCAAGCACAAGAATCCGTGGACCGGCTCGGGCGGCATGTTCATCGGCAAGGTGAACAAAATCGGCGACGCGCTCCAAGGCAAGATCGACCTGAAGGAAGGCGACAAGATCGCCAGCCTGGTCAGCCTGAGCCTGACGCCGCTGCGCATCGACGAGATCCTGGCCATTCGCCAGGAAAACGACCAGGTCGACATCAAGGGTCAGGCGATCCTCTTCGAGAGCGCCATCTGGGCCAAGCTGCCCGCCGACATGGACGAAAAACTCGCCCTCGCCGTGCTGGACGTGGCCGGCGCGCCGGCGCAGGTCGCCAAGCTGGTCAAGCCGGGCGACACCGTGCTGGTCATCGGGGCCAACGGCAAGAGCGGCATGCTGTGCTGCTACGAGGCGAAAAAACGCGCGGGCATCACCGGCAAGGTGATCGGCACGATCCGCCGCGAGGACGCGCGCGCCCTGGTGGAAAAATCCGGCTTCGTGGACGAGGTCATCAACGCCGCCGGCGACGATGCGCTGGGCATGCTCGCCGCGGTGGAAAAGGCGACCGACGGCCGACTGGCCGACGTGGTCATCAACTGCGTCAGCCGCGAGAACTGCGAAATGGGCTCGATCCTGCCCTGCAAGGACGGCGGGCTGGTTTACTTCTTCTCGATGGCCACCAGCTTCACCAAAGCGGCGCTGGGCGCGGAAGGCGTCGGCAAAGACGTGACGATGATCATCGGCAACGGTTACACCAAACACCACGCCGCGATCACGCTCAACCTGATGCGCGAGTCGGAATACCTGCGCAAGCATTACACCGAACGCTACGTAAAATAAAGGATTGGATATGCCGAAAACCAAGCCCCTGAAAGCATTTGCCGACGTGGCGCCCCAGGATTGGACCGACTGGAAATGGCAGATCCGCAACCGGATCACCACCGTCGCCAAACTGCGCGAGGTGTTCCCCGCGATCGGCGACGAGGAAGCGGCCGCCGTCGGGCGCGTGCTCGGCCGGTTCCGCATGGCCATCACGCCCTACTACGCTTCGTTGATCGACATCGCCAATCCGCGTTGCCCGGTGCGCCAGCAGGCGATTCCCTCCGGCGCGGAATTGTACGAGGCGGTCGGCGACATGGCCGATCCGCTGGAAGAGGATCGCGACCGTATCGCCCCGGGGCTGACCCACCGCTATCCGGATCGCGTGCTGATGCTGCTGACCGACGTGTGCAACATGTACTGCCGGCATTGCACGCGCCGGCGGCTGGTCGGCGAACGCGACGCGGCGTACAACGACGAAATCATCGACGCGCAGATCGAAGCGATCAGGCGACGGCCGCAGGTGCGCGACATCGTCATCAGCGGCGGCGATCCGCTGACCATGGGCGACCGCAAGCTGGAGTCGATCCTCAGACGCCTGCGCGCCATCGAGCACATCCAGATTCTGCGCATCGGCACGCGCAGCCCGGTGGTCAATCCGTTCCGCATCACGCCGGAGTTGGTCAAGATGCTGGCCAAGTATCATCCGCTGTACGTGAACACGCACTTCAATCATTACAAGGAACTCACGCCCGAGGCCGTCGCCGCGTGCGAGCGGCTGGCCAACGGAGGCATTCCGCTGGGCAACCAGTCGGTGTTGCTGCGCAACGTCAACGACTGCCCGCACATCATGAAGAAGTTGATGCACGGCCTGCTCATGGCCCGCGTGCGCCCGTACTACATTTATCAGTGCGATCTGTCGCAGGGCATCAGCCATTTCCGCACCAGCGTCGGCAAGGGCATCGAAATCATCGAAAGCCTGCGCGGCCATACCTCGGGCCTGGCCGTGCCGACCTTCGTGGTCGATTGCCCGGCCGGCGGCGGCAAGGTGCCGTTGATGCCCAATTACACGATCAGCCGCAGCGACGACAAAATCGTGCTGCGCAACTACGAAGGCGCGATCACCGTGTACAAGGAACCGCACAGCTTCGAGTCGGTCTGCGGACACGATCCGGCCTGCGCCGAAGCGCGCTACCAGGACGTCGACGGACCGGCCAAGCTGTTACGCTGCACGCACGTGGCCATCGAGCCGAAGTTTCGAAAGTTGAAGAAACATTGATCGTTTTGCGGACCATCGCCGGCGAAAGCGGACCGCTGTTTATCGTCGGCTCCTGCAAGAACGCGGGCAAAACGACGCTGCTCAATTTCCTCAATCGCGAATTGAGCGAACGTCTGTCCGTGCCGCCGGCGCTGGCGACCATCGGTCGCGACGGCGAGGCCGAGGATATTATCTGGCGGCATCCGAAACCGCCGGTGACGCTGCGGCCGGGCAATTTGTTCGTCACCACCGACGGCGAATGCGCCCGCCTGGGCGACGGGGCGCAGCGGCTCGAACGGTTGCCCTTTCGCACGATGCTCGGCACGGTGGTCGTCGGCCGGGCGCTACGCGACGGCAACGTGGAGATCATCGGGCCCGACACCAACGCCGAACTGTGGACGGCGCTGGAGCGCTTGAAAATACTCGGCGCGACGCACATGCTGGTCGACGGGGCCTACGAGCGTCGCACGCAGGTCGCCGCGCACGACGGCGCACGGTTGGCGTTGGTCGTTTCGGCCGACGTCGCGCCCGAGCCGGAAGGCGCCGCCGCCTGGCTGGCCCACCAGGTGGAGCTGTACGCCCTGCCCGCCGCGCCGCCGGAGTTGTCGCCGGACGACGATTTGCCCCTCGGCCTGCACTGGCGCGTCGGCGATCGTTGGCGGGCCGAGCCGCGCGACGCGACGGCCGCCTGTTGCGTCGGGCCGTTGACCGACGAGATGGTTGAAACGCATCTGGACGAACTGCGCGCCGTGCCCCTGATCGTCGAGGACGCCACGAAGGTCTTCGTCGACCGCCCGGCCTGGCGCAAACTGCGGCGCAAGTCGCCCGGCGTGTTCGTGCGGCGCACCTTGCGCTTGCTGCTGGTCGCCGCCAATCCGCACGGGCTGCTGCGGCAATGGGAGCCGCAATCCTTTTTCGCGCAATTGCTCGCGGCCGCGCCCCACTTGCCGTTGCTGGATGTGGTCGCCGGCCTGCGGCACGAACCGTAACGCATACGTTTTTTCATCGACGAGGTGCAACAATGCGTCTGGGACTGGACACCGGGAAAATCGCCCACGCGCGCGAATTGGCCCGCGCGGTCACCAAGCCGGTCTTGGAACTGATTTTCGCGCACACCACCGACAGCGTCGAACGCGCCACCCTGCGCCTGATGGGCCTGGAAGGCGCGGACGTCGACGGCGTGCCTTACGCCAACGTGCTGGTCAAGCATCTGCGCTCGCGCCTGGACGAGGGCCTGGCCCCGTTGGTCGCGCAGGCGGCGCAGGAACGCGGTCTGTCGCTCAACGAACTGGCCAAGGCGGTGAGCGAGGAAAAAATCAATCTGCGCGCCTATCGCCCCGCCGATCCGGTCGCCGCGAACGATCAGGCGGAACGGCTGATCCGCTCACGCCTGGCGCGCGTGGACGACATGCTGCAAACGCGCGAGCGTTACCTGGCCGAATTCGGTAAAAATCAGCCTCCGTGGCTGTATGTGATCGTCGCGACCGGCAACATCCACGAAGACGCCGTGCAGGCGAAAATGGCCGTGCGCCAGGGTGCGACGGTGATCGCGGTCATCCGTTCGACCGCGCAGAGCCTGCTGGATTTCGTGCCCGAGGGCATCACCACCGAGGGCTTCGGCGGCACCTACGCGACGCAGGCGAATTTCCGTTACATGCGCGACGCGCTCGACGACGTGGGGCGCGAGGTGCGCCGCTACGTGTATCTGGTCAACTACGCGTCGGGCCTGTGCATGCCGGAGATCGCGGCGATGGGTGCGCTCGAAGGCCTGGACATGATGCTCAACGATTCGATGTACGGCATCCTGTTCCGCGACATCAATCCGCTGCGCACCTTCGTCGACCAGCACCTGAGCCGCATGATCAGCGCTTACGGCGAAATCATCATCAACACCGGCGAGGACAACTACCTGACCACCGCCGACGCCGTCGAGGCCGCGCACACCGTGCTGGCCAGCGACCTGCTCAACGAACGCTTCGCCTACGAGGCCGGGCTGCCCGCGCATCTGATGGGCCTGGGCCACGCCTTCGAGGTCAAGCCCGAACTGCCCGACAGCTATCTGTACGAACTGGCGCAGGCGTTGTTGATCCGCGAGGTGTTCCCCGAGCATCCGATCAAGTACATGCCGCCGACCAAGCACATGACCGGCGACATCTTCCGCGGCTACGCGATGAACACGATGTTCAACTTCACCGGCGTGCTCACCGGCCAGGGCATCCAGTTGCTGGGGATGCTCACCGAGGCGATGCACACGCCGTACCTGATGGATCGCGCCCTGGCGATCAAGAACGCCAACATGATTTTCAACAGCGCGCGCGGCCTGAGCGACTGCCTGGAGATCAAGCCCGGTTCGTGGCTGGTGCAACGCGCCGACGCGGTGCTGGACAAGGCGATCGCCATGCTCGCCACGATCGCCGACATCGGCCTGTTCAAGGCCATCGAACAGGGCATGTTCGCAGACATCAAACGCGCGCCCGACGGCGGCAAGGGCGGCGACGGCGTCGTCAAGAAAGCGGCGGCGTACCGCAATCCGCTGCCGGCCATCCTGGGGGAGAAGATCCATGGACGCCACTAACGTGAAACAGGTCGATCCGACCAAGGTCCGTCCCTACGGCGACACGCTCGACGACGGCGCGCTGCAGATGAGTTTCACCCTGCCCCTGCCCCTGACGCCCGAATCGATTGAGGCGGCCAAGCAGACCGCCCTGGGGCTGGGCCTGCGCGACGCGTCGGTCGTGCATAGCGAAGACCTGGGCGGCTACAGCTTCTTCATCGTCTACGGCCACACGCGCAAGACGATCGACATGACGCAGATCAACGTGCCCAAGGTCGAAACCAAGGTCTACTCGCGCGAGCAGATCAACGAGCAAATCCGCACCCGCTTCGGTCGCAAGTTGGTCGTCGTGGGCGCGTGCATCGGCACCGATGCGCACACCGTGGGCATCGACGCGATCATGAACATGAAGGGTTTCGACGGCCACTACGGCCTGGAGCGTTACGAGATGATCGAGGCCTTCAACCTCGGTGCGCAGGTGCCGCCGGAAAAATTGCTGCAATTCGCCGTCGACAACAAAGCCGATGCGATTTTGATCAGCCAGGTCGTCACCGGCCGCGGCTTCCACAAGCAGAACCTGACGCGGATGGTCGAGTTGGTCGAGGCGGCGGGCATCCGGCAACGCACGCTGCTCATTTGCGGCGGGCCGCGCATCGACCATCGCCTCGCGCTGGAATTGGGCTTCGACGCCGGTTTCGGTCGCGGCACCTACGCCGAGCACGTCGCCGGGTTCATCGTCGAAAAGATGAGCGAACGCGAGTTGCGCTGACCATTCTTCGATTGCCGTCGTAAAAATCCGATAATACAATCACATGGTCAAGAATCGGGCCATCCCTGCCGATGGGAAACATATTGACATAAATCGATTGGATAATTCTCATGCGTTCATTATGGTTGCCGTTGATAATTCTCTTTCTCCTCGTTGCTTCCGCCTGCCAACCTTCTTCCGATTCGTCGTTTTCTTCCCTTGTCCAGGCGCAGGAAACGCTCGCCGAGCGGGCCGACGCCCGGTCGAATTTTCTCCCGGCGATAGACGATGACGCGGACGACGATTACAGCCAGGACGACGATTTCCTCGACGACGACACGGTGCTCCCCGAGCCGCTATGCACCGTCAACGACTGGTGCTGGCACAATCCGCTGCCGCAGGGGAACATGCTGCGCAAGATCGAGCCGATCAACGATAACGAGGCTTACATCATCGGCTATGGCGGCACGTTTTTTCGCTACAACAACGCGGGCGAATATGAAAACATTCCCACCTACACAACAGACCACTTCACCGACCTGGCCGTCATCGACCGGAATGACGTGTACGTCATGTCCGAAACCACCATCTACCACTACGATGGGAGCTCATTCGAAGAAATTTTCAGTCAATCGTTGTTCACGTTCCATGATATTTGGGTCTCGCCGACCGGCGCTCTCTACGCGGGGGGCGGACTGCGGCATTACGACTGGACCTGGTGGGACGAACCGTTTCTGCTCAAGTATGAGCAGGACAAATGGGGTTATGTGGAAATGCCCGACGATTGCTGCCAGATCAAAGCCATCGTCGGCGACTCGACGAACAACATTTATTATTTCTGCACCGGCAACTGGTACGACACGTACGGGCCCTACGGCGGCGGCTTTTTCCACTTGTACCAACTCGTCAACGACGTGCCCGTGGAAATCGAGCAGTACGACACCGAATATTCTCTGGCCGACTCCTGGATTTCGCCTCACGGAATTATATACACGGTCGGCTATACCGGTTTGTGGCAATACAAAAGCGGGTACGAGCGTCTGAACTTCACTGCCTTTGACGATTTCAGCGCCTATGGCGGACACAGCGCCGGCAACGAAGACATCTACCTGGCCGGCGGCGACGGCGCCATCCGCAAGCGAATCGACGGCGTCTGGCTCGCCGAGGAAACCGGTGTCGAAGAGCGTCTGTACGACATCGTCAAGTTTTCTTCGGAAACGTCGCTGGAGCATCTACTGACCGTCGGCAGCTACGGCATCATCATGGAAAACAATTCCGGCATATGGCGCAAACGCCGCCGGGACCGGCTGCTGGCGCCGGTCAACGCCAGTTACGGCAGTCCACCGATGAAAATATTCGGTTTCGGCCCCGACGATATCTATCTCGGCTTTGAAGAGGGCGAGGTTTACCACTTCAACGGAACCGAATGGCGCTATGTGTTTCAAGCGTCCGGCGAGATCAGAGGCATCTGGGGCGTCGATTCGTCGGATCTTTTCATCGCCGATCTTCTGCACGTCTATCACTACGACGGAACCGAATGGGAACTCCAGTTCACCTACCCGTTTGCCACGGCTCGCCTAACCGGTCTTTGGGGTACGTCCGGCCATAACGTTTATACGGTCTCCAATGACGGAAACGCATATCATTACAATGGCGTTTCTTGGGCAAAGCATGAGGGCATCATGGGCTTCTACGGCTCGATATCGTATTTCGACATCTGGGGCACCGCCGGCAACAACATCTTTATCGCGGCCAGTGACGGCAACATCGTTCATTGGAACGGATCATGTTGGTCCTTGATGGGCATCTTGCCGACCGAATACGACTTCGTCGCCATCTGGGCCACCGACAACAATTACGCCTTCGCCATCGACGAGGAAAACAACATTCTCATGTACAATGGCAGAAACTGGCAGCTTGTGTATAACTACCCCTACCATTACTCCCACCAGGAGCTGCATGGCATTTTCGGCACCGGCCCCGACGACGTTTATGTCGTCGGCAGTGAAGGCGTAATTTTGCATTACAACGGATCGACCTGGCGCGAAGAGTACAGCGGCACGCGCAATGAGTTGCTCAGCGTCTGGGCTTCCCGGGAAGCCGGCGTTTTCGTTTCCGGCAACGTCCTGACCATTCTGCATAAACCACCAAAATCAAGCTCACAACCATGATTGAGATTCATCAATTCGGGCCGGTCACGCAATTTCGCCTGAGTCACGAAATTAACGGCACGGCCGTGTATTGGGTTGCCTCCTACCTGGTCGACGGTCTGCTGATCGACGCCGGCTGTCGCTTCACCTGCCGGGAATTTCTGACGACATTGGACGACTTTGAAATCGCCCAGGTGGTCAACACCCACTGGCATGAGGATCATGTCGGCGCCGACAAGTTGCTGCACGAAACGCGCGGTGTGCCCGTGTATGCCCACGCCGATTCCCTGCCGCGCATCGCGGCGAAACAGGCGCTGTATCCGTATCAGGAATTGGTGTGGGGGTATCCGGATTTGTTCACGCCGCTGCCTTTGGGCGACGAGGTCGTCACGCCGAATTATCGATTCGAGGTTGTGGAAACGCCGGGGCACAGCGCCGGTCACGTGGCGTTGTTCGAGCCGCGCGAGGGATGGTTGTTTTCCGGCGACATCTTCGCGCGCGTCGAGCAGAAGGTGCTGCGCGCCGACGAAAACGCGCCGCAGCTCATCGAGACGCTCAACCGTCTCGCCGCGTTGCCGGGTGATTCCCTGACGCTGTTCACTTCGGTGGGGAAAGTGGTGGACGACGGTCGCGCCTCGTTGCGCCGCGCCGCCGAGTACCTGCAAACATTGGCCGACATCATCAAGCCGCGCCTCGACGAGGGGAAAACGATCGACGAAATCGTCGAGCTGATCTTCGGCGGCGAACACCCCTTCGCGGCGATCACCGACGGTCACTACTCGTCGACCAACCTCGTCCGTTCGCTGGCCGGACTCGCCTAAGCGATTTCCCGGCGGACGATCTTCAGCGCATCCTCGATAGCCTGCGCCGCCTGCTGCAAGTCGGCGTCGGTGTGCCGCGCCATGATGTAGCCGTGATGATACGGTTGCAGGAACACGCCGCGGCGAATGACCTCGGTGTAGAAGCGCACGCGCCGCTGCTTGTATTTCTTGTCCTCGTCGGCCGGGAAGGTGATGAACGGCATCGGCGGAATGCCCGACAGTTCGGCCGGCACGCCGCTACGCGCGATGATTTCCTCGACGTCGGCCAACCACGCTTCGCCGCGCTCCCACAGTTTGTCCAGCGCCCGCTCGCGTTCGAGAATCTCGATCGTCTTGAGCGCCGCGGCCATCTCCAGCGAGTTGGGGAAAAAGGTGCTGGAGATGAACACCTTGCCTTCGACCACGTCCATGAACTCGTGCTTGCCGACCACCGCGCTGATCGGATACCCGTTGGCCATCGCCTTGCCGATCGTCGCCAGGTCGGGCGTGACGCCGTAACGCGCCATCGCGCCGCCCAGCGCCACGCGAAAGCCGCTGCGGATTTCGTCGAAGACCAGCACCGCGCCCAACTGCGTCGCGCGCTCGCGTATGCCGGCCAAAAATCCCGGCGCCGGCGCCTGCACCGGATGCCCCAGCGGATGCCCCACCGGCGTGACGATGATCGCCGCAACGTCGTCTTTGTGCTGCGCGATCAGCGCGTCCAGGCCGTCCAGATCGTTGTAGTGAAACTCGTGCGTGTCTTCCCACAGCTTGGCCGGCACGCCGCCTTTGACCTCGACGCACCAGTCGTGCCAGCCGTGATAGCCGCAACGCAGAATCTTCAGCTTGCCGGTGTAGCCGCGCGCGATGCGGATCGCCGCGGTCGTCGCATCCGAACCGGTTTTGACCATCACGACTTTTTCCGCGCAGGGAATCAGCGCGCACAGCTTGGTCGCCAGCTCGTTCTGCAACGGCTGAGCGAGGTTCATGCAAAAGCCCTTTTCCATCTGCGCGACCACCGCGTCGTCGATTTCTTTCTCGCGATGGCCCAGGATGATCGGCCCGTAAGCGGCGAGCATGTCCACGTACTCGTTGCCGTCCACATCCCAGCACCGGCTGCCGATCGCGCGGTCGAGGAAAATCGGATATTCGCCGGGCACGAAGTTATACGGCCGGCGGATGCCCAGGATGCCGCCGGGAACCAGTTGGCGCGCCTGGGCGTACAGTTCTTCGCTACGGGTCAAGGTCAGCTTGTCCATCGGTGAGCCTCCGCGGGATTCGACGCGGGCCGCGTCAATCCTTGATTTTCAGTTTTAACGCGCCGGGGCAGATGGTGAAGGTCACCGGCAGCTTGCCGGGCTGTTCGCCGTCGACGTCCAGCAACACGCGTTCGTCCGACAGCGCCACCACCTTCTTGGCGCGGTATTGTTCCACCTTGTCGAAATGCATGTGCGCGGCCTGATAGATCTTGGGCATCTTCATCAGCGATTCGACCTTGCCCAGATCGCCGATGATGATCACGTCGAACAGACCGTCGGAAAGATTCGCGTGCGGCGCGATGTGCATGCCGCCGCCGAAGAACTGTCCGTTGGCCACGGCCACGGCGAAAATTTTCCGCTCGCCCAGGTCGCGCTCGTCGTCGAGGATCAACCGTACGCGCTTGTTGCGGTACGAAATCATCGCCCCCAGGCTGGCCCAGGCGAAGCTGGCGAAGCCGCCCAGCGCCTTGGACGTGTTGTTGACGCGCTCGTCGACCTCGCCGCCGATGCCCAACGAGGTGATGTTGCCGAAAAAGCGCACGACCTTGCGGTCCCGATGATCGGTCATCTCCATGCGCCCCACATCGATGCGCGTGGTTTTCTCGCCCGGCAGCCAGTCCACCGCCTCGCGAAAATCCTTGGGGATCAGCGCCGTCTTGCGAAAATCGCCGCCGGTGCCCATGCAGATCAATCCGTAGGCCAGCTCCGGATTGACCGGCGTGCCGTCGTCGTTCATCAGGCCGTTGATCATTTCGTTGTTCGTGCCGTCGCCGCCGACGCAGATCAGCAATTCGTACCCCTGCTCCGCTCCTTTGCGCGCCAGTTCCATGCCGTGGCCCACGCGCTCGGTCCACCACGTGTCGAAGGAGCCGATTTTCCGTTTCACCGCGCTTTCGATGACCGGCCAGATTTTCCGCGTGTTGCCGTTCGCGCTGTTGGGATTGACGATGATCAATGATTTGCCCATGAACTTTCCCCTAGAACATCAGAGCGGTTAAGAAGTAATTGGCCACCATCACCGTCACCGAACTCAAGACCACGCTTTGCGTCGTCGCCTTGCCCACGCCCTCCGCGCCGCGCGTGGTGTAGTAGCCCTGGTAACAACCGATCACCGCCATGATCAGACCGAAAACGGCGGCCTTGAGAATGCCGATGTAAAAGTCGTCGAAGTCCACGTAGTAAATCACTTCGTCGATAAACTCGATGCTGGGCACGTTGAGCAGCTTGGTCGTCACGCCCCACGAGCCCAACGCGCCGATCGCCTCGAAGACCGTGGTCAGCATCGGCATCATGATCACCGAAGCCAGCACCCGCGGCACGATCAGGTAATGCACCGGATTGACCGCCAGCACCTCGAGCGCGTCGATCTGCTCGGTCACGCGCATCGTGCCGATCTCCGCGGCCATGCTCGAGCCCACGCGCCCGATGACCATCAGCGCGGTGAGCACCGGCCCCAGCTCGCGCGTGAGCGCCAGCATGACCGTCGGGCCGACCATCGAGTTGGCTTCGAACAGGCTGAACGCATAGGAGCTTTGCAGCGAAAAAACCGCGCCGGTGAAAAAACCGGTCAGCAAGACGATGAACGCCGACTCCACCCCGACAAAGTTAAATTGATACATCAACAGGCGCAGACGGAAAGGACGACGCGGCAGCCAGACGAACATCCGGCCCATGATGGTCATCACCCGGCCGACTTCCTCGGCGAAATCCAGCAGGCCGTTGCCGATGCGTTCGAAGGGGCGAAGCAGCACGCTAGTCCCCCTTCTTCGTGTAAATGCGGCTGACGCGACGGTTGATGTTGCAGAAAATTTCGTAGGAGATCGTGCCGCAGATTTCCGCGACCTCCTCGGCGGTGATCCGCTCGTCGCCCTGCTCGCCGATGAACACCACCTCGTCGCCGATCGCCGCGCCCGGAATGTCGGTGACGTCGAGCATCGTCATGTCCATGCACACCACGCCCACGATCGGCGCGCGTTTGCCGTGCACCAGCGCGTGGCCGCGATTGCTCAACTGCCGGTTCAGCCCGTCGGCGTAGCCCACCGGCAAGGTGGCGATGACGCTCTCGCGCTGCGTGACGAACGTGCCGCCGTAGCTGACCGGCGTGCCGGCCGGCGCCCGCTTGAGGTGGAAAATTTCCGTCGTGAACCGGAAGACCGGCTTGAGGTTGAGGATGTTCTCGAAGCCCGGCCCCGGATACGAGCCGTAGAGCAAAATGCCCGGCCGCACCAGGTTGAACGGCGGCTTGGGCGCGCCCAGCACGGCCGAGGAATTGGCCAGGTGCTTGATCGGCGGATCGACCCCCAACGCGGCCAGCTCGTCCAGCAGCGCGCGGAAGCTGGCCAACTGGTCCCAATAGTCGCTGCCCAGATCGGGGCTGACCGTGGCGAAGTGGCTGATCAATCCCTGGATGTTCAACGACTCTTCGCGCGCCAGCCGCGCGATCGCCGCCGCCGCTTCCTTCACCGGCAGACCGATGCGGGTCATGCCCGTGTCGATCTTCACGTGCACGTTGAAGGTGAGTTTCAATTCGGCCGCTTCGCGCGCCAGTTCCAACCCGTTTTCCAGGCTGATGATCACCGGCGTCAGGCCGTATTTATAGGCCTTGAGCGCCTCGCCGTGGTAGATGCCGCCCAGAATGTAGATCGGCCGCGTGATGCCGCCCTCGCGCAGCAAAATGCCTTCCTCGGCGAAGGCCACGCCGAAGCTGTCGGCGCCCAGTCGTTCCAGGTTGGTCGCCACCGGCACGCCGCCGTGCCCGTAGGCGTCGGCCTTGACCACGGCCATGATGCCGATGTCCGCGCCCAGGCGCCGGCGCAGGGTCAGGAAATTGTGCTCGAGCGCATCCAGATCGATCCAGGCGAATGTCGGTCGGTTGGTATACATCGCTGCGATTTATAACCTATTTATGCGGTGTTGTAACCTGGGCTTTTGCCCGCTGTAATAATCGTACTTTCTGCGACCGCGCGCGGCCGAAAAAGTTGCGCCTATTCTCGTTCCTCGCCGATTTGCCTGATCATCGCGGCCAGCCGGTGATGCTCGTCGCAGCCCAGCACGCTCAGATCGCCCTTGCCCGGCGGCGGAAAACGCAACGCGGCCGCCTCGATGCGCCGGCGCATTTCGGTCAAACGCAACGGCGGCAACGCGCCCGAACGGTGGGCGTCGTACAGCGCGCGCACCGCCGCTTCCTGCCGCTCCCACTGGCGGCAGACCAGCAGCAGGTCGCACCCGGCCCGCGCGGCCAGCAGCGCCGCCTCGCCCGGTTCGTAATGCGCCGCCACGGCCTTCATCTCCAGATCGTCGCTGACGATCATCCCGTTGAAGCGCAGTTCTTCGCGCAGCAACGCCAGCACGCGCGGCGACAGCGTGGCCGGCAGCGCATCGTCCGCGTGCGCCGGCACGATGTGCGCGGTCATCACCGCCGCCACGTCCGCCGCCACGGCCGCGGCAAACGGCGGCAGATCGACCGCCCGCCACTGGGCCTCGTCGGTTTCGATCACCGGCAGTTCGTGATGACTGTCCTTGTCGGTGTTGCCGTGCCCGGGAAAATGCTTGGCGCAGGCGAGCACGCCGCCGCTCTGCAAGCCCTTGATCACCGCCGCGCCCATCCGCGCGACCAATTGCGGATCGCGCCCGAAACTGCGGTCGCCGATCACCGGATTGTCCGGGTTGGCGTCGACGTCGACCACCGGCGCGAAATTCAGATCGAAGCCCAGGGCGTGCAGTTCCGCGGCCAGCGCCGTGCCCAGCCGGAAGGCCAGTTGTTCGTCGTCGGTTTGTCCCAGTACGCGCATCTTCGGCCAGACGGTGCACGGCGGACCCAGGCGCGTCACCCGGCCTCCCTCCTGGTCGACCGCGAACAGCAATCGGCGATCGGGCGCCAGCGCGCGGATCTCGGCGATCAGCTCGACGACCTGCGCCGGTTCCTGAATGTTGCGCGTAAAAAGGATGAAGCCGCCGACGCCCAGCGCCAGCGCCTCGCGCACGTGATCATTGACCTCGGCGCCCTCGAAGCCGACCATAAGCACCCGGCCGGCGTCCCGCACCCGCATGCCCGCCTCCGTTCGATGAATCGATATATTCAGGTGTCGCCCAAAGCCCTTTGACAGTCAAGGGGCGCGCGGCTACGATCCGCGCCATGGAACGATGGAACATCATCATTGTCGGCGGTGGAGCGGCCGGGTTGGTGGCGGCGGGCGCGGCCGCTGAGGCCGGAGCGACGGTGCTCGTCTGCGAAAAGATGAGCAAGGTGGCGCGCAAGGTCGGCATCTCCGGCAAGGGGCGCGGCAACGTGACCAACGACAAACCGCCCGAATTGTTCGCCGAAGGCTATCGCCACGGCGGCGATTTTCTGCGCTCGGCCTTCGCCCGTTTTTTCGTCGCCGACACCATTGCCCTGCTGGAAAAACGCGGCGTGCCCTGCGTGACCGAACGCGGCGGGCGCGTGTTTCCGGCGTCGGGCAAGGCGCAGGACGTGGTCAAGGCGCTGTATCGCTACGCCCGCGCCCACGGAGCCGCCGTGCGCACCGACGCGCCGATCGCCGAAATCGCGCACGAGGACGACGGCTTCTCCCTGCGCATCGGCCGGCAACGACTTGGCGCCCGGCACGTCATCCTGGCCACCGGCGGCAAGAGCTATCCGGCCACCGGTTCGACCGGCGACGGCCACCGCTTTGCCCAAGCGCTGGGGCACACCATCGTCGAGCCCCGGCCCGCGCTGGCCCCGCTCAAGCTGACCGGCCTGCCGCCCGAGTTGCGCGTACATTTGAAGAACGTGGGCGTCGCGCTGCTGGACGACAAAACGCAAATCGCCGCCGGGTTCGGCGAAGCGCTGCTCGAAAAGGGCGAAGCGGGCGGCCCGGTGCCGCTCAACCTCGCCCGTGATGTCGCCGGATGCAAAAAACCGGTGTTGGCGCTCGATCTGAAACCGGCGCTCGACGAGGCCAAACTCGACGCCCGTCTGCGCCGCGATTTGGAAGCCGACGGCAAAGCCCCGTTGGCCGACGTGCTGCGCGGTTTACTGCCGCAGGTGCTGTTGCCGCTGATCGTCGCGCGCGCGGAACTCAACCCCGAGCAACGCTGTGCGGAAATCAGTAAAAAGACGCGCCTCCGCTTGTTGCGCACGCTCAAGCGCCTTACCTTTCCCGTCGCCGACATCGGCGATTGGCCACAGGCGCTGGTCACCGCCGGCGGCGTGCGGCTGGACGAGGTCGATCCGCGCACGATGGAAAGCCGGCTCGTGCCCGGTTTGTTTTTCTGCGGCGAAGTGCTCGACATCGACGGCGTGAGCGGCGGGTACAATTTGCAGGCCGCCTTCTCCACCGGCTACCTGGCCGGGCGGGCGGCGGCGAAGGCGTTGACGTGAGCAAAACCTGCATCAAAAGCCTGACGCTCAAGCAACTGGCGCGCGAGTTGGAGGCGCTCGGCGAGAAGCCGTACCGCGCCAAGCAGATCTTCCCCTGGCTCTACCGGCGCGACGTCGCCTCGTTCGATGAAATGACCGACATCAGCCAGGCCCTGCGCCAAACGCTGGACCGGCATTTTTCCCTGCTGCGTCTGGAAGTCGCCGAGACGCTGACCAGCGAGGACGGCACGCGCAAGCTGGCGTTGCAGACCGCCGACGGTCACCTGATCGAAAGCGTGCTCATCCCCGAGCCGCGCCGGCTGACGGTCTGCCTGAGCACGCAAATCGGCTGCCGCTTCGGTTGCCGGTTTTGCCGCACCGGCACGATGGGTCTGATCCGCAACCTGACCACCGGCGAGATCGTCGAGCAATTCCTGGCCGTGCAGCGCCTCGCCGGCGAGCGGCGCATCAGCAACCTGGTGCTCATGGGCATGGGCGAACCGCTGGACAACTACGAGAACGTCATGGGCGCCATCTCGATCTGGCGTGACGATTACGGCCCCAACCTCAGCCCGCGCAAGGTCACGCTCTCGACCGTGGGCGTCGTGCCGCAACTGGATCGCCTGGGCCGGGAGATCGAAATCAGCCTGGCGATCAGCCTGCACGCGGCCGACGACGAAACGCGCAATCAACTGGTGCCGATCAACCGCAAGTACCCGCTCAAAGAGCTAATGGACGCCTGCCGCCGCTACCCGCTTTCGCCGCGCCGGCGCATCACTTTCGAGTACGCGCTGGTCAAGGGCGTCAACGACAGCGAGGCCGACGCGCTCAAGCTGGTCAACCTGGTCAAACCGTTGCGGCCGAAAATCAACCTCATCGCGTGCAATCCCTTCGCCGGTTCGGGCTATGAACCGCCCGACGACGCGACGGTCGATCGCTTCCTGCAGATTCTCCTCGACCACAACCTGACCGCGATCGTGCGCAAGCCGCGCGGCCGCGACATCCTCGCCGCCTGCGGACAACTGGCCGTCAAACGCGATTGATTTCACCTCAGATCGGCGGGTGGCGCTGTTTTGCGAGCGAATGAAATGAGTGAGCATAACAGTGGATATTTAAACACGGATAAGCCTCACCGCGTTCGGCGTATCAGCGCCACCGAAATGTTATTTACAGGAGCGGTGTCACCTGCACCCCTTTGGGGTTTGGTAAAAATTGCTCCATCCGATACCAGGGCTGACGCCCTTCGCTACTGACCTGCGCCCTGCGGGCTTGAAGGTCCTGCACAGAATTCTTTACCAGGATTGTCGAGGCTGTCGATTTTCTCGTTTTGAGGTTTTTTTGCCCGACGCTTACGGGTCGGGCTACCCTCTATCGCCGTCGACGGGGCTGTTTGTCGCCTATCGGCGCATTTATCGACAGTCTCTCGGGGCGCGGGATGACAAGGATTGTCGAGGCTGTCGATTTTCTCGTTTTGAGGTTTTTTTGCCCGACGCTTACGGGTCGAGCCACCCTCTATCGCCGTCGACGGGGCTGTTTGTCGCCTATCGGCGCATTTATCGACAGTCTCTCGGGGCGCGGGATGACAAGGATTGTCGAGGCTGTCGATTTTCTTGTTTTGAGGCTTTTTAGCCCGACGCTTACGGGTCGGGCTACCCTCTATCGCCCCGGAAGGGGCTGTTTGTCGCCTATCGGCGCATTTATCGACAGTCTCCGAAGCCCTGCGCGATTGATTAATTTCTAAGCTGGCTGAATTTTTTCTGATCCGGATAGGCGATGCGGTTGTGGTGCATGCCGATGATCACCTCGGTCAGCGCCTGCGAGATGCGCGGCAGATCGCCGATGTGCAGCGGGCTTTCGTTCAACTCGCCCTCGTCGACCAGCCGCTGAATCATCTCGTCGATCATCGCGCGCACCTTGGCTTCGTCGCGATCGGTGATGGTCCGGCTGCGCGCTTCGATCACGTCGCAGATCATCAAAATGGCCGTTTCGCGCGTTTGCGGCTTCGGCCCCGGATAGCGGTAATCGGCCTCGACGACCGGCGCGCCGCCGGCGGCTTCGGCTTTCTGCGCCCGGTCAAGGAAATAGGCGATCATCCGCGTGCCGTGATGCTGCTCGATGAAATCGATGATCCGCTCCGGCAGCTTGTTTTCGCGCGCCAGCTTCGCCCCATCGATCACGTGCGCCTTGATGATCTTCGCCGAATCGCGCGGCGTTTTTTGTTTATCGTGCGGATTGTCGCCCAGTTGGTTTTCGACGAAATAGCGCGGATTGAGGCTCTTGCCCAAATCGTGGTACAGCGCGCCGACGCGCACCAACAGCGCGTTCGCGCCGATCGCCTCGGCCGCCGCTTCGGCCAGCGAACTGATCGCGATCGAGTGATGGAACGTGCCCGATGCGTAATGCGAAATGCGCCGCAACAGCGGATTTTCGTAATTGGCCAGTTCCAGCAGCGAAATGTCGGTCATGTAGCCCATCAGGTTTTCGAAGATCGGCGCCAGGCCCAGCACCAACATGCCCGACAGCACGCCGCCGATGAACCCGGCGATCGGCGTATAGATGATGTCGGCGTTCGTTTCCTTCTGCACCAGCATCATCAGCACGTACGCCGAGGTCATCGCGGCCAGCCCGACGATCAATCCGCCGCGCAAGACCTGCGAGCGCCGTTTCACGTCGCGCATCACGTGCGCGCCGACCAGCGAAATGACGAAGGCCAGCGCGAAATAGTGCAACGGCGCCTGAATGGCCAGGACGGCAAAGGCGGAAATGACCACTGCGAAAACCACCGCGATCTCAAAGCGCATCAAAAAGCGCACCAGCATCGTCGGCGTGGCCAACGGGAACAGGAACACCAGCAGGTACGTCGGCATCGTCGGAAACTGTGCGGTCAGTTTGTCGCCGAACCAGCCGGTCAGTCGCAGGCCCAGCAGCGTGAGCACCAACAGGATCCCCAGGACAAACGTATCGCGCTCGGAGATGACGAACCGCCGCATGTTCGTATCGGTGATCCAGAACGAAAGCGCCAGCGTCAGCAGCGACAGGAGCATCAGCCCGACCAGGGTTTTGATCCAGCCCTTGGGCGCCGATTTCTGCCGCAGGTAATCAAGTACAACCTTTTGCTGCTGCTCGACCGCCTGCCCGTCGCCGATGATTAACTGGTTCTTTTTAAATGTATAAGTGACCGGCAGCACCGCTTCGACCGCCCGCTTGCGCGCATCCTCGGTGGCCTTGTTGTCGAAAACCAGATTCGGTTTGATCTGGTTGACCGCGATCTTGGCCAGCAGTTCCTTGATCGCCTTGGGCTGCGCCTTCCACTGCTTTTCGGCCTGCTCCAGCACCATCAACTCGGCCTGCTTGGGATTGATCACCCGCGCGATATCCTTGAGCGTCCGGTCCTGCGTCTGGTCCTGCGTCTGGCCCCGTTCGTGAATGCGGATGGCCGACGGACCGTCTTTTTCCGAATCGGTCAGGATGTCGCTGATTTCGTCGAACTCGAAGGTGATGTAATAGCCGTACACCTTGGTCAGCGCCGCGTTGATCCGCTCGGCCAACGCGGGCGCGAAACGCGCCTCGATAAGCAGTTCGTATTCGTCGTCGCTCAACTCGGTGGCCAGTTGTTTTTGAAATTCGGCGCGCGCGTCGACCAGCTTGATCTTCAGTTCCTTGTCCAGTTCGGCCTGTCGTTGCGCCTTTTTCTTGGCGGGCAGCTTGAGCTGTTCCACTTCCGCCAGCGGCGCAAACAGCTTGTTGAGGGTTTTGAACGCGGTTTGTATCCGCTCCTGCAACAAGCCCCGCGCCGACGCGTCGTACTCGTAAATCGGCTCCACCCGCGTCAGCGCCTTGGTGCGGGCTTCCTCGGTCGCCTGCGGATCGGCCACGGAAATATCGAAGGGCGCGCGGATGTTGCCGATGACGAAATCGCCCAGATGGAAGCGCGGCGTGCGGCTGATCAGATTGGGCGAAAGAATCACCGAGATGACCACCGAAAGCAGGATGATCAGCAGCAGATGACGGGCGCGAAAACGGGTGATAATCGACTTGGCCGCCGTCAGGCGCGGTTCGGCTTTCCCGGTGTTCGCGTCGTTGCGGTCTTGGCTCAAAATATCTCCCCTTTCGCCCGGATATCCACCGCTTGTCTCCCCATCGCCGGAAGCCGTCGCCCCGGCGTTCGCCCCGGCCTCGTCACTCCGGTTAACAGACGGTAACAATTGAATATATTAATTTAATTGGTAGCAGGCAAAAGACCGTAAAACAAGGGGTTGGTCAATTGACAGTAACCATGCGCAAATGGTAGTGCTAATTCGATCCGAAAACACAAAGTGGGATACCCATGCATACGATTGCGATTGCCAACCAAAAAGGCGGCGTCGGCAAGACCACGGTTGCGGTCAACCTGGGCGCCGGATTGGCGCGGCTGGGACGAAAAGTGCTCGTGATCGACCTGGACGCCCAGTGCAACGCCACGCAAATTCTGCATCGTTCCTTGGAAGAAGACGAACGCGGCGTCTGTGAGGTCCTGCTTGACGAAGGCGACCTGCAGTCGATCGTGGTTCCCGCCAAACAGGAAAACCTGTTCATCGCCCCGGCCGGCGAATCGTTGGCCAACGCCGATCTCAACCTGGCCGCGACGATGGGCCGCGAAATGTTCCTGCGCAATATGATTCGCGGCGTAAAAAAGGACAAATACGACTACGTGCTCATCGACACCGGTCCGTACCTCGGTTTGCTGACGGTCAACGCGCTGGTCGCCGCCGATTACGTGCTGGTGCCCGTCTCCTGCGAATACCTACCGCTGGTCGGTCTGAAGTTCCTGTTGCAGACGGTCGAGAAAATTCAAGAGAAATTGCATGATGACTTGAAAATTCTCGGCTATATTATCACTATGTACGACCGGCGTGAGTCGATCACCTTCAAAGTGGAAAACACGTTGATGGAGAAGTTCGGCTCGGCCGTGTTCGATACGCGCATACGCGTCAATACCAAGCACAAGGGGGCGCCCAGTCGCTCCCAGACGATATTCGATTACGAAGGCAGTGCCCAAGGCAAAGGCACGCGGGATTTCGATGAACTGACGGCCGAAGTCATCGCCCGCATCGAAGGAGGAAACTGATGGCCAAACAGAAAAATGGATTCGATACCATTTTTGAATCGACCGCCGGTAAAAAAACCAAAAAGAGCGCCCCGGTGAAAAAGGCGGAGAAAAAGCCGGCCGCATCGCCCGCGCCCAAAACGGTCGAGGCCCCCGTGGCCAACGGCAGCATCGAATGCGCTCCGGCCGATATTCTTAAAACCGCATGGAAAACCCACGACAACGAAATCCTCTATCGCAAGAGCAAGGAAGATCGCGTGCTGATTTTCTCGACCAGCGTGCTGGTCGCTCTGGTGTTGGGCGCGGCGTTGGTGCTGGGCCAGGCTTTCGAATGGCACTGGATCAGCCGCTTCATCTTCCGCCTCTTCTTCTGCGGCGTGGCCTTCGGCGTGGCCCTGGCCGGCAACGCTCTGGTGGAATTGAATCGTCGGCGCATGCAAGACCTGCTGGCGATGACGATAAAAATTCAGGAATCGCTCGGCTTGTACGAGGAAGGACGCATTCCCGGTGCGGACGGCGCTTTCTTCCCGAATACCTACAAATTCGTCGGCAGCATGAATGACGACGAAACCAATTACGCGCAAATGATCCTCAAGGTTGCCGGCGCCGCGGCGATCTTCGTCATTTTGTTGCTGGCGTAATTTAATAAGGATTCGATTCGGTCGATGGCCAAAATTATTATCGCTCAATACCACACCGAGGTGCGGGGGTTAATGACGCTCCTGCTCCGTCAGCAAGGGTATGAGGTCACCGGCACGACCGATCTGGACGAAATCAAAGGCCTGGCGCGCCGGCGGGAAATCGACCTGCTGATTCTGGATATCATGACTCCCGGCGTGGACATCGACATCCCTACCGCCGCTTTTCGCCAGCCGACCGGCGAGCGCGCGCACTCGTTCCCCATCCTGTTGACCGACGTCAACGGCCTGCTGGAAACGCTGGATCCCGGCAGCCTGCGCGGCGCCGACGGCCTGTTCGCCCCGCGCACCGGCCGCAGCGAAAGCTTCATCAAGGAAGTGAACAAACTGCTCGCCCCCCCGGGACAACGTCCGCACGTTCATTCCTGGCGTCTGGACAAGCAGGAACTGCCATCCTTCCTGTTCGCCTGTTTTCTGTTCGGCATTTCCGGCTACCTGACCCTGCGCGACCAACGCGTGCACAAAAGCCTGCATTTCGTCGACGGCTGGATCCGGTCCGCGTCGTCGAGCCTGGAAAACGACTGGCTGGGCAAGATGCTTCTCGCCCGTCACATGGTTACGCCCGAGGCGCTCAACGAGGTCGAACGCGCCCTCACCAGCTCGCACCGCAAGATCGGCGAAGAGTTCATCGCCCGCGGCTACCTGACCGAACACAAACTGCAGGAAGCGCTCAATCAGCAATACGCTTCGATCGTCATGTCGGTCTTCGAATGGGGCCAGACCGAAATAACGCTCGACGAGGGCAGCCCCAATCCGGCGCCGCACCTGGTCATCCATCCGTTCCGGCTGGTGCTCAGCGGCTTGAACGTCGGCTTTACCGGCGAGGAAATCGATCAACTGTTGCCCGATCTTTCCTTCTTCCTCTCGCCGACGGTCTGGACCGCCTTCCGCTTCACCGACGTGAATCTGAGCCCGGAGGAAAAACAACTGCTGCTGCTCATCGACGGGCAGCGCGACATCGAAATGCTCATCGCCGAATCGCCCTTCACGCCCGAGGCGACGAAAAAATTCCTGCTGACCCTGTTCATCATGCGCGCGGTCATTTCCTCGCCGCAGCCCGAAAGCATTCCCATCACCTTCAGCCGGCAGATCGAAAGCGACAACATGGCGCTGATCGAGGACGAATTTTTCTCCGCCGAAGACGAGGTGATGACCTTCGACGACCTTGATCATTTCACCGTCGACGAAATCGATCCGACGAAGAAGCTGACCTGGCGCGAGCGCTTCGAGCTGCTCGAGCATCTGGCCGCCGCGCGCTATCTGGTCGCGGTCATCGCCATCCTGCTGGGCTTCGGCATCATCTTCGCCGTGCTGCTCAGCCGCGACATGACCCTCGAATACGGCCGTCGGCAGCACGAAATGGAAACCACGCGCACCGAGATGGTCTTCATCCGCAAACCGCATTTCGAAAAGGCCGAAAAGCTGCTGACCGAAGCGCTGATCATTCTGCAGACCGAACGTTGGCGCGGCCTGGACGAAGTGCGCTCGCTGATCGGCGCGTCGCTGGACATCGACCCGGAATACAACGAGGCGATCAACTTCCGCACCTCGCTGGAATTGACGATCAACGCCAACGATCTGCTGCGTCAACAAAACTACCAGACGGCTTATCACATTCTCAGTCAGGCCGTGACGCTCTTCCCGGAAAACCTGCTTGCCGACGAGTTGATGGAAAAGATCCCCGATTCGATCAAACGCAACGCTCCGCAGGCGCCCTGAGATGGACCGCTCCGCCGCCGCTTTCCTTTCTCTATTCCGCACGCGTCTGTTTTGGATTATCGCCGTTTTTTATTTGATCGTCGGAGGGATCCTGGCCGGCTTGCCGCTGACCGATTACCTCGGGCTCGAATTTTCGCTCGTCGTCGGCGTGTTCGCCGGTTTGTTGGGCGGACCGTTGGCGGTCAGCGTTTATCACCGTCGCCTCGCCCAGGTGTCGCCGGACGAACGCATCGACGCGGCGGTCGAACACGGCGCGGTGCACTTCTGGCTGGAAGCCTGGCTGCTGCACACCGTGGCGATTTTCTTCTCGTTGGCGGGTTTGATCGTCGCCGCGTTGATCACCCCGCCGTGCGCGCCGCTGACCGGCGTGGGCTTTTTCATTCTGCTGCCCTGGGTCAGCGCCGCCTACAGCGCCGCCTGGGGGCTGGCCTTCGCCGGCGTTTTGCAGCGACCGCGGCTGGCGCAGGTGTTGGTCGTCGTTTTCGCTTTGCTGACGCTGGCGCTCTCGGGCCTGCAGTTCGTCGCCCAACCGACGGTCTGGTTCTACAACCCCTTCTTCGGCCACTTCCCCGGCCCGATCTACGACGAGGCCGCGCAACCGACCCTCGCCCTGCTGGCGTACCGCATCGGGAACCTCGCCGCCGCGCTGCTGATCGTCTTCCTGCTCTCGGCCTACTGGGGCTGGCGGTTGCGGCGCACCGGTCGGCAAATCCAACCGCGGCTGATGACCGTGACGATGGTCGTGTTTCTGCTGGCCACGATCATCGGCATCGACCGCGGCCGCTTCGCGCTGGGTTTCGACATGGACGAGGCGCACCTGCTCAAGAAACTCGACGGCTACGTGCGCACCGAGCACTTCGACATCCACTACCCGCGCCGCGACGACATCGAGCGCCAGATCGAAATGATCGCACTCGATCACGAATTTCGCTTCAGCCAGATCGAGCGCGAGTTCGGCATCGAGTACCCGCACCGCATCACCAGCTTCATCTACGCCAACGAGGAGATGAAGAAAAAGCTGATCGGCGCGGGCGGCACCGAATACGCCGACTGCGCCAAGCATTACATGCATCTCAATTTCGAACGCATGCCGATCGGAATTTTGCACCACGAAATGATCCACGTCATGCTCAGCGATTACGGAATGCCGCTGGTCGGTTTTTCCACCAAGGTGGCCGTTACCGAGGGCATGGCCGTGGCCATGGGCGGGCCGATTCACTGGGACATGGATCTGGACGTTTGGGCGGCGGGGATGAAGGCCGTCGATCGCCTGCCGCGCATCAAAAAAATCATGGGGCTGCAATTCTGGCGCGAATCCGGCGGACGCGCCTATACCGCCGCCGGCAGCTTCATCCGCTTCCTCATGCGCCAGCCCAACGGTACGCCGCGCCTGCTGGCCGCCTACGCCACGGGCGATCTGGCCAAACAATTCGGCCGGCCGCTCTCCGAGTTGGAGGACGAATGGCGTGACTACCTGACCACCGTCGAGGCGCGCCTGACCGAGCAGCAAATCGAACGCGCGCGTTACCGGTTCGGCTTCAAGTCGATCTTCGAAATGCGCTGCCCGCGCGAGGTCGGCCGCCTGCTGAACCTGGCCGACGAACGCACGCGCAAGCGCTATTACCGTCAGGCCGACAATCTTTACGAACGCGCCGCCGAGCTCGATCGCGACAACGTGCGCATCGCGCGCAACCGCCTGGAACCGCTGCTGCGCGCCGGCCGCTACGAGCAGGCCGCGCAAGTCGCCGACCTGATCAGCCAGGCGCAGGGTACGCCCGACAATCCGGCCCTCGATCGGCGCGGCAACATCGTCGGCAGCCAGGTGATCGCCCAGCGCGCGCAAAGCATCCTCGCCGCCCTGGCCTGGGCGCGCGGCGACGACGAAACGGCCGCCGCGATCTATCGCGCTCTCCGCGACAGCGACCTGTCCAATCCGCTCACGCGCGAGGCCGTCTGTGCGCTGTATGCGATGGAGCATCCGGAGTTCGCGCCCGCCGTGCGCTCGCTGTTGACCGACTTCCGTAATCCGCGCGCCGGCGAATGGGCGTTGGCCGAAGGGCTGCGCGCGCACCCGGACGATCCGGTGCTGCTGTACCTGACCGCGCGGGTCATGTCCGGCGATCAGGCGTACGCGCCGGCGATCGCCACGATGCAACGTGCGCTCGCGCTCGGCCTGCCGCACGAGCGTCTGACGCAAAAGGCCTGGGAGACGCTCGGCTACGCGGCTTTCATGCTCGGCGATTTACCGCTGGCGCGCGAGGGCTACGAGCAGGCGCGCGCATTGTTGATTCCGCACGACGAACAGGCGGAAGTGGAAACCTGGCTGGCGCGCATCGAAGCCTGGCCGGCGTTGCGGGCCCAACTGTCCGCCCGCACGCCGTCGCCCGCTCAATAGTTATCTTACCTTTCTTTTCTTCCTTCAAATTTCCCGTCCAATGCGATACTGTTTTCCAACGTTCGGGTTTCTTGAGGGGAAGCGGAATGACGAGAAAAAAATTCCAGGTGTTGGGTTTGTGTCTGTTCGTGCTGGCAATTCTTTTCTGCGGCTGCGGCGACGACGATGACGATTCATCGTCGGATGCGATGCCCGACGATGACGACGATTCCGCCGACGACGATTCCACCGATGACGATTCGACGGACGATGACACCGGCGACGACGACTCGGGCGACGACGATACCGGCGACGACGACACCGTCGAGCCGCTGGATTTCCCGCCCTATTTGCGCGAACGCCCCGCGCTGACCGACTGGTCCTCCTGGCGGCAGGTGTTCGATCACAGCGCGCCTTATCATTCACGACGCATCGGCGGCTTCGGTTTGGGCAACGGGCGCGTGTTCGCCATGGTCGCCTGCGACACGCCCTTCAACACGCTGCGCAACATCAACGGCCCCAACTACCAACGCAACACCAAATTCTTCGCCGACAAACGCTTCTGGCTGCTGCGCGACGGCGAGCCGCTTGCCTGGGATCGCGAAATCGCCTACCGCGTGCGCGGCTCCGACATCATCGTTGTGCGGCAGGACGCGGGCGATCTGTCGCTGTGGACCGTCGATGTCGCGCCGCGCGGCGAACTGGTCGACGACACCGACCTGCAATATGCGCTGCTGCGCTTGATCGTCGTGCACAATCGTGGCCTGGAGACGATCGGCGGTCTGACGCTGAAAACCGACACGACGATGGGCGGCGTCGACGGCGATCTGCTGCGCGAAGCTTCCCCCGACAATCTCGACCCCGGCGCGCCGCTGCGCAAACTGGTTGCCGGTTTCGCCGACGGCTCCACCCCGACGAAAGGACTGGCGTTGCTGCTGCCGCTGGCCGACCTTGCGCCCGACGGGGAATACGTCGGCGAATATGCGATGGCTTTCGCCCTGGATGACGATCCACTGCCGATCTTCAACGCCTTGCTCGCGGCCGATCCCGACGAACTGATCGATTCCACCCTCGCCGACTGGCGCGCCTTCACCGCCGCGGCCACGCAAATCACTTCCAGCAGCGAACGCTTCGACGATCTCGTGGAAGGCATGTCCTACACCGTGCGCGTGCAGACCACCGACCGCGGCGCCGTCTCGCAAATGAGCGAGTACACCGGCACCTGGGCACGCGACATCATGGGCCCGGCGCGCTTGTACCCGCTGATCGGCCGCAGCGCCGACTTCCTCAAGATGCTCGACTTCTACTGGCTGGGCGCGGTGGAGCGCGGCAACATCGCCAATTCGATCGGCCTGGACGAGCAATTCACGCCGGGGCACCCGCAGCCCGATTGGGAAAACCTGCCCGTCATGGGCGGCCGTACCGCGGCGGAAGGGCCGAGCTACGTTATCCTTCATTATAAGTATTATTTTGACGCCACCGGCGACTGGGCGCCGCTGGAGGAGCGCTACGGGATGCTGCGCCATTCGCTGATCCATCAGCAGTTGCGCGAGACCTGCCTGCTGCCCTTCTCCGGCGACGAAACCTTCCGCATCGCCATGGCCGCCGCCTTCGGGCAGTGGTTTTACGACGAGTACGCCGACACCGATCTGTCGGCCAATTCCTCGTTCCTGTTCGTCGCCGCCGCCGAGTTTCTCGTCCGCGTCGCCACGCACCTGGGCTACACCGACCACGTGCAGCAGTATGAGGATCTCGCCGCGCTCGTGCGCGACTGCGCGGAGCAATACTACTGGCTGGAGGACGAGGGGCACTACTCGCCCATCGTCGACATCGACACGCTCGAGCCGGACCCGCGCCCCTTCGAGGACGTGAACACCAAACCGCTGTGGACCGGCTACCTGACGCCCGACGACGAGCAGGCCAAGGAAAACATCGTCAACATGATGGCGAAAATCGGGCGCGACGACGGCCTGATGTACACGATGATCGACCCCTTCTACAACTGGCTCAAATGGCTGCTGGACATCGAGGAAGCGGCGATCACCGGCATGAATTACGGCTATGTGCTCGACAGCCTCGCGCAGATCGATCACCCGACCGCCGAAACCGCCTTCCTGACCTTCGCCGAATTTTTCCACGAATCGGGCAACGTCAGCGAAGGAATGGTCACCGACGATTTCGGCCGCGCGATGTACCTCACCGAGCCCTTCGGCATCGTCAGCGACCTCACCGCGCGCTTCCGCTCGTGGGAAGGGCCGATCGACGTCGCCGCACAGATTCAATACCTGTTCGGCCTGCAACCGGACGCGGTGAACGATCGCGTGTTCATCGCCCCGCATCTGCCGGCCGATTGGACCTTCGCCGCGATGGAGGACATCCGCCTTGGCGAGGCGAGTTTCGACCTGACCGTCGAGGATGACGGCGCGGTGCGCACGATCACTTTGAACAACGCCACCGGGACGATCGCGGTGGACGCTCAGGTTTCGCTGGCCGGCGACATCGCCGCCGTGCGCGTCAACGGCGCGACCGTCACGCCGACCATCCAGCAGGAATGGGGCCGCTCGCGCGCCCGGCTGTCGAGTTTGAGCGTGTCATCGACCGAGCCGCTGATCATCGAAGTCGTCAGACCGAGCGCCCGCGCGCACTAGCCTCTTTCTCTTTGCGGCGGCTCGTGTTATTTTTCGGCCCGCTTTTGCCCCAGTAGCTCAGCTGGATAGAGCAGCGGACTTCTAATCCGCAGGTCGCGCGTTCGAGTCGCGCCTGGGGTGTTTTTTTCTACAACAATTATCTTACCGCAGCGGAGCCCAGATGATCGCGCGTTTGAGCGGCCGGATGTCGGCGCGTTCGGCGGGCACGGGATACGGCTCGATGCGCTGCGCCTTCTCCTCGAACTCCGCGTAGATTTTCTCTTCGGTTTCGGCCATCTCGTCGTGCAGATTCTCGATATCCGCCTCGAGCGCCGCCAGGTCGTCGGCCAGTTGCTCGTGACGACGATGCGCCTTCTGCGCCATGCGGCGGCTGCGCATGGTCGAAGACACCGCGCGGCCGATGCTGCGTCGGCGGCCGAAGAGGAAACCCGCGGCCGATTCGAGCATGCCCGTCATGCTCTCCATATCGCGCGAACCGGCCTCCTGGCGCTTGTCGTCGAGCTTGCCGCCCAGGCGCCGCCGCTTATCCTCCAGCCGCGTCAGCTTGGTCTGAAACCGCGCCTGGACTTTCTCCAGTTGCTCCTTGGCCCGTTCGTCGGCCAGCTCAGCGCAGCGTTGCGAAAATTGCTCCTCGTTTTCGCCGGGGCGGCTGTACATTTTAAGTTCGCGGTTGACGAACAAAGGCAACATCTTGCTGCGCAGAATATAATCGACGAACTGCCGCTGCGCCTGCTCGAATTCGGCCGGATCGTCCAGCCACGAAGGCAGCGGCAGAAAACGCGCGTTGGGCGGCGCGAAATCGTTGAAAAACGGCGCCAGATCGGCGCGGGGCGTTTCGTCGTCCTCGTACGCCGGCAGACGGTCGAGCGCATCGAGCCCGGCGATTACCCGGCTGACGGTCTCGTCGTAGAGCACCTGCGCCTTGGTGTCGTCGTAGCGCACCTGACAGGCGACGTAGAGCGCCGGCGCGTAAAGCGTGTGATCCGGCGAACTCGCGTGCTGCCCGCCCGCGCGAAACACCGCCAGCCACTCCGGATCGCGCAACGCCTCGGGCGCGAGGAAATGCCGCTCGACTCCCGCAATGTTCGGCGGTTGGAAAAGCCCCTCCACCCGCTCTGCCACCGGTTCCGGCGCCGCCGCTGCCGATGCCGTTTGCGGCAGACGCGTCAGATCCTCTTTGGTCAGCGGACCGCGCAAAAAGCTCATCGCGAAGCGGCTGCCGACAACCGCCGGTTCGGTTGCATGAACGTTGCGCACGAAAAACTGGCGTTTGCCCAAACCGGCCAGCGTCCCGGGCAGATCGTCGGGCAGGCCCGGCAGACCGCGCAGACCGTCGAGCACGCGCCGACGGTCGTTGTCGGTCGAGAGCCGCCCGACCATCCACAGGCCGGCGTTGCTGAAAACCTTGTAGTCGATGTCCATCGGATTCTGCGTGGCGACGACCACGCCCAGCCCGAAAGCGCGCGCCTGTTTGTACAGCGTAACCAGCGCCGTTTTGCTCGGCGGATTGGCCGGGTGCGGCGGCATCAGGCCCATGACCTCGTCGATGAACAGCAGCGCGCGCAGGTTCTCGCTGCCCGCCTGCCGCTTCATCCAGGCGACCAGCCGCGAGGCGACCAGGGCGATGACGAACATCCGCTCGTTTTCGTTCAGATGCGCCAGGTACAGCACGCAGCAGCGCGGCCGCTTTTGCTCGTCCCACAGCAGCGCGTCGATGTTCAGCGGCGCGCCCTGCCGCCAGAGCGCGAACGCGGGCGACGCGAGCAGGCCGTTGAGTTTCAACGCCAGCTCCACGCGCCGGTCGGGGGGGAAGAACGCGTCGACGGCAAACACGCCCAGGCGCTTCATCGGCGGGTCCTGCACGTAAGCGATGATCCGCTCCAGCGACGCGGGCTGGCCGTTGTCCCAGCAAAAATCGACGATGTTGGAAAGCAGAATGAACTCGCGGCCGGTCAGCGGATCGGACGACACGCCGATCAAACCCAACAACGCGCCCACGGCGGTTTTGATCAACTCGCCCTGCGTTTCCACGTCGTCGGTTTCCGGCCGCTCCAGCACGCTGAGAACATTCAACGGCAGCGCGGCGGTCGAGCCCGGCGTGTACAGCACGGCCGGACACCGCTGTTGCATCTGCTCGATCTGCCCGGCGCCCAACCCGGCCTCGGCCAGTCCCTCGCGCCAACGCGCGGCGGTTTTCTCCGCCAGCTCGTCAAGGGTGACGCCTTCCTTCTCGGCCTGCCCCGCCTCGAGCCAGGGCTTGAAATCGCCCGCCGACAACGACGGGAAGCTCAGCAGCAGGTTGGTCATGTCGCCCTTGGGGTCCAGAATCAGAGTGGGAACGCCCGCCAGGCGCAGTTCCTCGATCAGATCGATGCACAGGCCGGTTTTACCCGAGCCGGTCATGCCCACGCACAGCCCGTGGGTGGTCAGATGATTCGCCTTGATCTCGAAGCGGCGTCCGTCCGCGACCGATTTGCCCAGATACAGCATGTTGCCCCCGTTGCGTTGTCGAAAATTTTTTAAAGTTTATCCCAAAGCGCCGGAAAGGCGGCGGAAAAAAATACGGCAAATCGCCCCCTCCAAACTGGACCGATCGTTCGAGTTTTTTCGGTTGGATTGGCTGATTTCTTATGCTATTTTCCGCCGAATAAATTTGCCGTCGGCGGTTGCGATGAACTTCTTCCTGCTCGCTGTGATCGTCTTGCTTGGCTTCACCGTGGAAACGGCGATCGGCTTCGGCTCCACCTTGATCGCCCTGACCCTCGCCGCCTATTTCATGCCCATCGAGCAATTTCTGCCGATTTACGTGCCGGTGAATTACGGTCTGTTCATCTACATCGTCTTGCGGCACCGGCGGCACATCGACGTCCAACGGATCTTCACACACATCGTGCCGGCGATGGGCGTGGGCCTGCCGGTCGGCCTGTTGCTGTTCAACGTCGTGCGCGGCGACGGCCTACGGCTGCTGTATTCGCTGTTTGTCATGGCTCTCACGCTGGCGCTGTTGATTCAGAACCTGCGCAAACGCAAGGGCGAACTGCCCCGGGTGAGGCCCGTGTTTCGCGTGCCGCTGCTGTTTTTCGCCGGCATCATGCACGGTTTGTATTCGACCGGCGGACCGATGGTCGTGTATTACCTGGCCCGGGAAAACCTCGACAAAATGAAGTTCCGCAGCACCTTGTGCCTGGTGTGGATCATGATGGGTGCGGGTTTGCTGATCAACTTCCTGTACAAAGGCATGCTGACCGTGCAGTCGCTTAGCACCAGCGCGCTGCTGTGCATTCCGCTGTTGTTGGGACTGGTGTTGGGTGAGTTGCTCAACCGCACGGTCAACGAACAGTGGTTTCGCCGCATCGTTTTCATTGTGATGTTTATGGCGGGATTGTTCCTGCTGATCGACCTGCTTTAATTCTGCGCCGCCAGCCGCTTCTTGGCGATGAACTTCGGCTTGAGCATGAAGACGATCGTCGGCAGCAGCACCAGACCGCCGAGCATGCTGATGACCATCCAGAACGCCAGCAGAATGCCCATTTCCGCCTGGAAGCGCAGGAAGCTGAACATCCAGAAAACGATGCCCGCGACCATCGTCGAGGCGGTGAACAGCACCGCTTTGCCCGCGGTCGAAATGGCGTTGATCGTCGCCCGGCCCCAGTCGCCGCTCTCGATGTATTCCTCCTCCAGCCGGCCGATAACGTACAGGCCGTAATCCACGCCCAGCCCGACGCCCAACGACACCACCGGCAGCGTGTTGACGTCCAGGCCGATGCCCAGCGCGCCCATCAGCGCATAGGTCAGGTAGTTGGAAATGGCGATCGGAATCATGAACAACAATCCGGCCACCGCCGAGCGGAAGGCGATCATGCACATGATGAACACCAGCGCGAAGGCCAGCGCCGTGACCTTCGCCTCGCTCATGAAAATCGCCTCGTTGATCGCCGCGAGCAAGCCGCCGTAATTGCCCGCCAGCCGGTAGGCCGCGCCTTCGACCGGATGCCCGGCGATGTACTCCTTGGCCGCGGCCACCACCGCGCGCAGCGTTTCACCCTTGTGGTTCTTGATGTTCACCGCCACGTTGGCGTCTTTGAAATCGTTGGTGATGAACCGCGCCAGGTCGCCCGGCTCGGTGCCGGAAAAAAGAATTTCCAGATACAACCCGGCTTCGCGCGGATCGTTGGGGATCAGCTCCCACTTCGGATTGTCACTGTGCATGATGCGGGTGATTTCCGGCAGCAGGTCGGCGATGGATTGCGTGGAGTGCACCTCCTCCAGCTTTTCCAGGTGCCGCTGCAAGCCCTCCATGTTGCGCAACACCAGCGGCGATTTGACCGCGCTGCGCGATTCGCCTTCCAGGATGATCGACAGTTGCTCGGTGTTGCCGAATTTCTCGCCGATCTTCGCCGTGTCCATGTTGTATACCGAATCGGGCCACAGCAGCGGCGTGCCGGGGTGCACGTCGCCGATCTTCAGGTTGCGCGCGAAAAAGAAACCGATCACGAAAATGATCAACGTACCGATGATGATCGGCCAGCGCGCCTTGCCCTGCCCGGTTTCGCCCAGCCAAACCAGGAAGCGGTTGAGCGGGCTGCCGACCTTCGGCTCCGGATGGCGCGGCGGCGGCAGGATCGACAAGATCACCGGGTTGAACAGCATGTCCGACACGATGATCGACAGCACCCAGAAACCGCCCATCAGCGCCAGTTTTTCCATCAGCGGAATCGGCGTGAGAATGACGATGAACACGCCCGCCGCGTCGGTGACGATCGAAAGCATGCCCGGCTTGAACAGGCCGCTGTAGGTGGCCACGGCGGCGCGCTGACGATCCTGATGGCGCACGTATTCTTCCATGAACCGTTCCATCAACTGCACCGAGTGCGACAGCGCACGCGCGCTGATGACAAAGGGCACGACGATCACCAACGGGTTGAAGTGCGCGCCGATCAGGCCCAGCAGACCCAGGCCCCAGCACGCGGAAATGATCATCGTGACAACCGGAATGATCGTCCCGCGAAAATCGCGGAAGTACAAAAACAGCACCAGGATGATCGAAAAGACGGTCAGCAAAAAGATTTTATTCAACTGCGGAAATTGGCGGTGCACCGTGCCCAGCAGGATCGGTCGGCCGATCATGTGGATCTTCGTGTTGGCGTCTTCCTCCTTGCGCACGATGTTTTCGATCGCCGTGTACAGGTTGTCGTCGAGGGTGAAGGGCAGGCCCTCGATCGCTCCCTGCAGCGCCGCGATGTCCTGTTGCGGATCGCGCTCCTCCAAGCGGGCGATGCGCTCGACGATCTGCCGCAGCGATTCGGCGGGCGACTCCAGGCCGCGGTCGAAGAACCCGGCGACGATCAGCGCCGCTTTGTCGTCCAACGACACCAGCGAGCCGTGCAGCCGGCCGGTCGTGTAGATGTCGCGCTTGACCCGCGCAATGTCCTCGGGCGTTTCGGGCACCTCCGGCCACATGATCGGGTCGGACTTCTGATGCGCCAGCCCCTCCGACTGGTCGAGGTACGTTTTCTTGACCTTGCGTTGCGCGATCGAGAGCACCTGGTAGTTGTTCACCGCGGGCAGCAATTCCATCGCCTTGGTGATGTTCTTGATCTTTTTGAGATTCTCGGTGGTGAAAATATCGCCCTTGTCCACGACCACCGCGATCAGGCTGACGTTGGCGCCGCCGAATATCTGCTCGTATTCGACGTACGTTTTGACGTATTCGTGATCCTTGGGAAACAGATCGATCGTCGGCGTCTTCAACGTGATTTTCGTCGCCTGCCAGGCAAAGAACAACGTCAAGAGAATGATGATCGCCAACGTGAAATAACGATAGCGAATGATAAACTCGCCCGTCCGCTCGATTAAGCCTTGCTTGTTCATGTCTCTCTGTTTCGTTTAGCGTTTAATCGGAAATTCGGTCCATTTGCCGCCGTTGTCCTGCGTCGCAAACAACGTCCCCCGTCCTCCGATCACCACGCCCATGCCCGTGGGGGAAAACCCGACCGCGCTCAGCCAGGTGTACGCTTTCAAACCGACGAGGGTCGCCTGCGCGCCGGCGACCTTGATCAACGTACCTTCCAGGCCGGCCACCCAAAGGGCGTCGGGACCAAGCGCGATTTTGTTCAGGTGCACCTTCACGCCGGTGTCGATCGCTTGCCAGGTTTCGCCGCCGTCGGTCGTATGCAACAGCAGACCGTTCACGCCGGTCACCCAGCCTTCACGCTCGTCTTTGAAAACCACGTCGTTCAACACGACTTGATGACCGGTGTGCACCGTGTGCCAGGTCGCGCCGCCGTCGGTGCTGCGAAAGATGTTGCTGAGCGTGCTCATCTGCACGTTCTCATCCAACTGCGCTTCCCACAGCGGATATTCGCCGACAATGAACGCCAGATGCTCGTTGACGAACGACACCGCGTTGATCTGCGCGTTGGCCATCGGTTCGAGCACCTGGTCGATCCATGTTTGGCCGCCGTCCTCCGTACGCGCCAAGACGCCGAAGTTGCCCACGGCGATGCCGTGCTTGGCGTCGGCGAAATCGACGTCGAACAGCGCCTCTTCGGTGACCGGCTGGTCGGGCACCCAGGTCTTGCCGCCGTCGACGGTGTGGATGATCTTGCCCGCGCGGCCGACCGCCCAACCCAGATCCTTGCCGACGAAATCAACGGCGAACAGCGCAAAATCGCCCAACTCGCATTCGCGATCCCAGGTCTGCGCGCCGTCGGTCGTATGCATCACGAGGCCCGGGTAGCCGACTACCCAGGCCTCGTTGTCATCGACAAACGTCACGTCGTAGAGTCGATCGCGGAAAACCAACGTGGGACAAACACCGTCGTCCTCCGCCAGCGCCGCCGCGATCGTCCCCGCGACGATCATCGCCAGCGCGAGCAGGACGATCCACAATGCCCGCTTGCGTACAAATTGTCGTTTCATCATCAGCGGGCCTGTTTACGCAACGAGGTCAGCGTGAACTGCGACGGCTTCAAGCCCACGTTCGCCTTGCCGGAGAACCACGGGAAGGCGGTCGCGTGTTCGGCCTGCAGGTCCACGACCAGCGAAGTCCCGATGCCCAGCGGCTGCCGGCGCGGATCGGGCGACTGGTTGTAGGCGTTGATCAGCACCTTCCACAGCTGCCCCTTCTTGTCGTAAGCCTCCTTGAACAGGAAGTAGTACGACTCGGCGTCGATGTAGCAGATCATCTTGCTGTACGGATAATCGCGGAACTTGGGCAGCGCTTCGACGACGTACATCGGGCGCGGTTCCCACTTGGCTTTGAAATTCCAGTGCGGCGGCGTTGCGAAATCGAAGGTGTTGTTGACCTGGTTGCGGCCGATCGGAATATCGCTGGCCATCGGCGCCAGGTAGGTTCCCTTGGCGATGATCTTCCAGTGCATCCACTCCGGATAGCCCATGTACCCGCGCACGTCTTCGTAAAGCAGGTCGGTGTTGTTCCAAGCGTCGCCGCGCGTGCCGAACGAGAAGCGGATCGGCCGCCGCTGCGCCGGATTGTAAATGTAGCCGTCCTGGTCCTTGGGCTGGGTGTAGCGCCAATACAGCGCGGTGAAGCCCTTCTTGTCCAGCGGTTTCTGGCAGACGGTCATCGAGTAGTACTGAATGTTTTTGCTCGCCGCTTCCGGTTGATGCGGGCGCGGTTCGATGTCGGTGCGGAACATCGAGCGGATGATGTAATCCCACGTCCATTCCTCGTGGCGCTCGACGCCGCGCTTGGCGCTGATCCAGTACACGGCGAATTCGTTCGTGGCGTCGTCGCCGTTGTGGCCGTAGTTGTAGTTCCAGGCCACTTCCAAACCCGTTTTGGGATTGGGGAACGGCAGACCGCCCATGTAATTCTTGATGCCGATCGTCCGCGCGCTGTTGCCCACGTCGATCAGTTCGACCTGCCCGTGGTATTTGTTGGTCGCCTCGATGTAGCTGTCGCTGGGCGCGTAGGGCGAGTAATTTTTCGTCCAGACCTTGAGCCCGTATTTCTTGACCAGCAGCGCCACGCCGCCGGGCAGCAGTTTTTCCACCTTGGCGACGTTGGCCGAACTGATCACCTCGCCCGCCGCAAATCCCGGCGGATTTTTATCCACCGCAAAACCGACGCTGGACGCCCAGTTGGCCCGCGTCAGTCCGCCTTGTGCCATAAGCAACGGCAACGCCGCCATCGTGATCAGAACGGCGACGATCAGAATAACTTTTTTCGGCATTTTCTTTCCCCTCCGAAACGCTATGGATGTTCCCGCTAGAATTGATAGCGAATCCGCATGTTGACCTCGTCGCGATCGCGGAAGAGGCCGAGTCCCTTGTACGGATCTTCACCTTCGATGGCGTTGTACGCCAAGCGAATGCGCCAGTAATCGCCGATCGCGAAGTCGAACGACGAACTCACCAGCCACGACTTGCTGTTCTCGGCGTAGATGCCCACGAACTTCGGGCTGATCAGACCGTGCGCGTAGCTGGTCATCAGACCGCCCGCGTACAGCGTGCTGAACTCGGACGATTTGCTCGAGTCGTAGCCGGGAATGTCGACGATGTAGAAGTTCTTGTTTTCCTTTTTCTCGCCGTTGAGTTCCTCGTCGATGTACGGCCCGCCGGGGATGATCGTCTGGATGACCTGGGCCTGCACGATGATCGAGCTGGTCGGGTTGAGGAAGCGGATCTGATTGGCCCGCAACAGCGAAACGCCCCAGTTGTAGGTGTCGCGTTCTTCCTGGTGGAAAAAGGCGCGCTGCCAGCCGAGGCGGTCCGGCGAATCCTTCCAGCCGTCGCCGCCGTCGGGCGCTTTGCCCGGCCGCAAATGCGAGCTGACCGGGTACAACGTGTCGGGCAGATACGTGCCCTCGAAGCGGATCACCGTGCTGATCGGCCGCGTGGTGTTCAACTCCATCGACGCACCGTAGGTGTCCTGCCGCGGAAATTCCAGAAAGACCTCGGCCTCGTTGTAGCCTTCCTCGTTGGTCTCCTTATTCTGTTCCACGTACTTGGGCACCGGCGGCGTCAACTGATGACCGTGGTAATAAACCAGCGTGTAGGTGAATGGACCGAAAAATTCCTTCCACCGTACGCCCCAGCGCGCATTTTCCAGATTCTTGTCCGGGTACATGCACTTTTTGTTGACGATCCGCAGCGACGAAACGTAGTCGTTCTTGCTCGCCACCGGCAGACCCCAGGCGCCCACGAAGGTCAGCGGCACGTTGACCGTATCCTCCGGATCGTCGATCAGCGGAATGAACACCGCCTCGATGCTCGCGTTGATCGGCGCGATGTCGAAAAGCGTCTTGGCCGTCCACAACGGCACGCGCTGATCTTCGTAGTCCTCGAACACGCCCAGGTGCCAGGTCGAGTCGATCGGGTTGATCACGTCCAGCAACCGCGCGTTGGCCGATTCGCCCCAGGCCACCTGCTGGCGACCGACGCGCCAACTCCACCAATCGGTGGGATAGATGTCCAAATACAACTCGCGGAAATCGGCTTCCTGGTAATACCGGTCGGCCACGCGATTGCGTTTTTCGCGCTGATCGGCCGGGTCGTAGTTGAAGTGCGTGTCGGCGTACATGTCGGGCACCTGCGCGAAATTGTCGGCCAGCAGGCTCGACGAACGCACGCCGCGGAACAAGGTATAAAGCGTCACCTGGCCGATCGGCGTCCAGGTGGCTTCCAACTGCAACGTGTTGCGGAACATCGACGGCTGTCCCCAGTGACCGCCGTGTTCCTTGGGAAATCCTTCGTCGTCGTGCTTGTTCTCGTAAAACGAAGTGAAGATGCCGCCCTGCATCTGCAGAAAACCGTTCAACGTAAACGGACTGGCTCCTTCCTCATCCTGCGCCCAAACGATTCCCCCGCTGAGCAACAACACGCAAAGCGCCGCGATTAAGATAAACCGTCTACCTGCCATTTGGTGCTCCTTACAGCCTTATCGGAACCGAGCTGATAATGACGGGGGCGAGACAAGGCCCGCCCCCGCCGCGTTCTTCAGGTGAGATGGTTCGGACGGCCGATCATTCGGCTTCGCACCCGGGTTTTTCCGGGAAGTCCGTCTTGTTGAAATAGATGCTCGCGATGTTCACGCTGTTGGCCACCACCTTGGGCAGAGTAACCGAGACTTCATCTTCGTCCACGGTGGCCGTGATCGTATACGGCCCGCCCGGATCGACGTTGAGCGCCACGAACTTGCCGTCCAACGGATTGGTGCCGTCATCGTCGCGCCCGCCGAACGGAATGCCCAGGTTGTTCATGTAGTGGATTTCATCCTGCGCCGGATCCATCGTGATCATCGCGCAGCCGATCGGCTCTTCGTCGGTCGGATCGCCCCAGTAGACCGCGCCCGCGGCGTGGCCCTTGGTGTCGTCGATCGAAACACCCGGCAGCAACAGCGCCATCGCGGCCACGATGTCCTCGCTGATGCCGTAGAAGTCCTCGTTGGTTACCCCGATGTTGAAGTGATACTGGTAGGTGTCCATGTACCCTTCGAACTCCACCTTCACGCCGATGGTGGCCAGCTCGTAGGCGGTCGGCACATCCAGAAGGATGTAAGCGGTTTCGGCATCCGAGTTGCCGGAGACGCCCAGCAGATCGCCGGATTCGTCGTCGACCAGGTTCACCAAGGCGCCCTTGAGCAACGCGAGGCTCTTGTTGTCCTTGGTCGTGCCGCCGAGTTTCCCGGGCTCGATCACGTCGTCGTCGCCCGTATCGTCATCGTCGTCATCGTCGTCGAGCACGTCGTCGTCGCTCGTGTCGTCGTCCGTATCGTCATCGCCTTCGTCATCGTTGTCGTCGTTATCGTCGTCATCGTCGTCGCACGCCATGTTGATCCCGATGGTCAGCGCCAACGCGGCCACCAACAGCAACAGCAGCCATAATTTATTGATCTTCGACATGTTCCCTCCCTGCATTCATTGTTTTTGACGACCGGCGCGAAGTTCCTGCAAGTCCGCGCCGATCCTTGTTCATTTATTCGGTGCACCAGCTCTTTTGCGGATTTTCGTCATAATCGTCGAACGGGAAATAGATATTCGAGATCACCACCGTATTGGCGAAAAGCCGCGGGCAGGTGACCGACTCGGACGCGTCGCCGGACGTGGCGGTGAACATCGCCTCGCCCAGGTCCATGTTCAACGCAACAAAATAACCGTTTTCCGGATTGATCCCCTGGCCGTTGGCCGGCGAACCGGGCGTGGTGATCTCCCGGTCGCGCGTGGGCAGCAGGCTCAGGTTGAAGTAGAACACCTCGTCGACCGGCGGATTGGCGGTGACTTCGGCGCACCCGACCGGATTTTCATCCAGCGGATTGCCCCAGTACACGCCGCCGGCGCCCAGGGCCTTGGTGGTGTCCAAGGTCACGCCCAACGTGCCGACCACGATGTCGCGCGTGTCGTGCGCCACGACCAGGAACTCCTCGCTGGTGGAGCCGACATCGAAGTTGTACTGGATGGTGTCCATGTAATCGTCGCGCGAGCAGCGAATCGCCACCTGCGTTACGCCTTCGGGGAAGCCGGTCAGGGTCACCCAGCCGTCATCGGGGGAGGTCACCTGAATGGCCGGATCGAACGGTTCGCCGGTCGTGTTGTCCAATGCTTCGACCAACACGCCCTGCAAGGCCAGATCCTGGTTCTGAAAATCGACCACGTGAGCTCGTAACGAATCCTCACCGCCGTCGTCGTCGCCGCCGCTATCATCGTTATCGTCGTCGTCATCATCGCCGCACCCGATCATGATGACCAGACCCAGGGCCACACTGAGGGCCATCAGCAGGGTCAAGAAGACATACTTACGCATCTCCGCCTCCTGTAAAGTTATCGAAAATATTCGAATTGTGAACTACTCCTACAAGCAGAATCAGATTAGAATCGACACTGAAAAATGTCAAGCATTCATAACCTATGCGCAGATAATTTAAATTGTACTTTAATTAGTTAGCCTTTAATGGTAAACTCCACTCATTTCGTAACGTTATGTTCTTTTATGGGCCGATCGAGACAAACCAAGCCGCCGCCGGCGCTTTGATCGTTAAAATTTTCGTAAACGGAACTATCCAGTACGTCGTTTAGTCTCCGTTTTCACAAGGGTTTTCTGAGCCGACATCACACCACTCACAGGATGAACCATGAGGAATATCCAAATTGGAACAATCGTTCTCGCCGCATCGGTCTTGCTGGTTATTCTTCCCCTCATCGCCCTCGCCCCGGCCACGGAAACAGAACCGCTGACCCGTGCGAATTGGGGGGGCCGCGTCGGCTTTTCCCCCTCCTTGACCGTCCCCGGATACACGCCGGGCGTGGTCATCGACCGCGGCAACGTCGATCAATTCCGCGAAATCGTGCCCGAAGCCGCCGTTACGCTGGTGAAAAAGTCGGGCATGTCCATTGCCACCGCCGACTATCGCCCTTATGCGCCCAGCGACGGCTACATTGCCGCCACCAACACCTATCGCGGGCAGGCGCACCTGGTGGAAATCGGCGATGCGATCAAGGAGCGCGAAATCGAAGGCTACCAGGGGGGCATGCCGTTTCCCGCCCCGGCCAACGGGCGCGAAATCGCCTGGAACTACACCCTCGCCTACTCCGGCGACGACAGCGAAAGCGTCTTCGCCGTCTATTGGATCAGCGCCAAGCGCGGCGTCGAGCGTTCGGAAATCTGGCGCACCTCGACGATCCACCGCGCCAAGTTCCGCACCGACATTCCGCCGCTGCCGGCCATCCCCAGCCTGGTCGACAAGGGCGTCATCGTCGCCACGCTGACCTCCGCCCTGCAGCCGTTGGATAAAAAAGGTTTCTCCTCGCTCTACTTCGGCTACCTCGAACCGAAAGAGCCCGAGGGCTGGCTTTATCTGCCCACGCAGCGGCGTTCGATCCGCCTGACCTTCGGTCTGCGCGGCGAGTCGTGGAACAACACCGATCTGCTTTACGAAGACGTGCGCGGCTACACCGGCAGCCCGGAGTGGATGAACTGGAAACTCTTAAAAAAGATCACCATGCTCGCGCCGATGCACGCCGGCGTGACTATCGGCAAGGGCAACGAGGGCGCCGCCTTCGACCTGCAAAATGCGCCGCACTGGAATCCACGGATGAAATGGGAACTGCGCCCGACCTACATCGTCGAAGCCACGCCCAAGTTCCCCGATTACCCCTATTCGCGCATGGTCTTCACCATCGACGCCGAATCCTCGTACATCCTCACCAAGACCGCTTACGACCGCAAAGGAATGCTCTGGAAGGTCTTGCTCAACGCCGCCAACGAATCGGCCGATCCGACGCGCCTACCCCCGTCGGTCGCCCTGTCACTGGTCGTGGACATCCAAAGCGAGCACGCCACCGCTTTCTTCTGGCACTCGCAAAAACAGAACATCGGCCTCTCGCCGAATCTGTTCAGCCTGACCACGCTGCGCAAACTGGGACGGTAAACCGTACGCCGCCACATTGAACAACGTGTAAATTGCTTGCCTTCCCCGCCGGGGGCCTTACCTTGAAAGTAGGGGGAGGACTGTATCATGTATCGCTTCAAGCGGTTGATGGTCGGGCTGTCGTTGAACGGTTGCGACGAGGCGGTCATCCGTTTCACCAAGGAGCTCTCTCACCTGCTCAAGCCGTCGAAAATCACGTTCATGCACGTGCTCAACAACGATGACGTGCCCAAGTACGTCGGCGAAAAATACCCGATTCTGCTGCAGACGGCCGATGAATTCGCGCGGACCCGGATGATCGACATGGTCTACAAAAGCGTCGGCGACGATTGGCCGCCGGCCACCGAATACGAGGTGGTGGAAGGCTCGCCGTTGCTGGAAATGCTCCAACGCGTCAAGTACAAGGAAATCGACCTGCTGTTGATCGGTCGGCCGCGGGAACCGGCATACGGCGGCGCCTTGGCCGTCAAGCTGGCGCGCTACGCTCCGTGCTCGGTGTGCGTCGTGCCCGAACAAACGCCGCCGCGCCTGCGCTCGCTGCTGGTGCCGGTCGATTTTTCCGACCATTCGCTGACCGCGCTCGACGTCGCCGTCATGCTGGCGCAGGCCGCCGAAATTCCCCAGATCAAATGCGTGCACGCCTACCGGGTTCCCACCGGTTATTATAAGACGGGGAAAAGCTACGAGGAATTCGCCGCGATCATGGAAGGGCTGGCCCGCGACGAATGTACGGAGTTCCTCGACCGTGCCGATCTCAAAGGCGTGAAGGTCAAACCGGTATTCAAACTTTATAAACGCGTCTACATGGCCATCCGCGAGATTTCCCGCGATCATCCGGTGGACCTGCTGGTCATCGGCGCCCGCGGTCGCAAATCGGCCGCCGGCAGCATGTTGGGCAGCGTCACCCAGCGGCTGATCCGCAAAACGCAAATACCGCTGCTGGCCGTCAAACAAAAGGGCGAAGGCATGAGCTTTCTTGATTGCCTGCTGGAAAAGTAAGCCCAATGAATACTGAATAAAAATGAAAATCAATACTATGATGATCAAGGTCCGTAAATTTTAAGACGATAATTTTAATCGGCGGGGGAAATACAATGATGCCAATTTCTGGCATAAATGGAGAAAATTGTTGATTTAAAAATAAAAATTGATTAAACAAGCATGTTCGAACAGAAATTCGAGCAAGACTGGACAACGTGGTTTTACAAAGCGAAGAAGGCGAATGCGACAAATTATGCTCCGGAGAACACAATATGACTACTAGCGAAGAAACCATTGCCCTGCTCGAATCGCATCAAAAACGGCCGAACTTCATCGTCGGCTTGGACCTCTATCTGGATCTCGTCCATCAGTACAAAAAGATCCGCTGCAAGGTCAATGTGCACGGCTGGTATCACGATGATTTCTTCATCATCGACGCCCCGATGATCAACGCGCAGGAAGTCGAATTGCGCACCAATGAATTCGTCACGGTGCGATTCATCCTCGACGGCGTCGTCTATGCTTTCAATACGACTCTGCTGCGTAAAGTGGTTGCGCCTACCCGGCTATGGTTGCTGAGCTATCCGACAATCATGGAAACCAAAACCCTTCGCAAGCATTCGCGCCTGCAAACGCTGATTCCCGTGTCCATCGACGGCTTCGAGGAAAAGGCGCTGATCATCGACCTGAGCAGCGGCGGCGCCTTGGTCGATTGCGCCAACTGGCAGAACCTGCCCGATCTGCAGGAAATCAAAATGTCCTTCAACCTGCCCAACGGCAGGGAAGTTGTCGACCTGCCGGCGCAGGTGAAAAACATCGTCAAGAACGAAAGCCTCAAGCAAATCGGCGTGAGTTTTTCCGCCAGCGAAAACGAGCAGGGGCGGGCGATCAAGGAATTCATCGATACCCTGCCCAATCGGCCGTTGTCGCCGGGCCATCAACAGCTTTAATTTCAGTCTGCTTTACGCTCAGTCTTTACAGGCTTCGCGGCACGCCTCCTCGTATCCCTGCGCGGCGTAAAAAACGGCCCGGTCGAAAAACAGTACGACCCGGTTGTTGAGTTCGAGCGCCTCGATCAAATCCATCGCCGTGTTCAGCAATCCCTCGTGGAGCACCTTGAGCCACAGATGGCGCCGGGTCAGCGCAAAGGCCTGAATCACCTCGGAGAGCGGAAATCCCTCTTGGTAGCGCTTGCGCCCCAACTCAAAGTAGGTGTGTCTGATATCCTCTTTGGTCGTCTCGCGGGAAATCCACTTGCCCAGATTGCTGTACACGCGATAGGCGCGTGTGTACAACTTTTTCTGATCGAATGCGGCGTAAGTCGGCGTCGTTTCGTTTGTTTTAATATCCTTTAACCAATTGTTCGTAATTTCGTCGGCATGATGATGGATCAAATCCAGCAGCTTCTGCGACACAATTTGGTGTTGGCCCATACTCTCCCCCTCTCTTCTTTTATTGGCCTACTAATTAATTAATAAGGCCGCCCGCCTTGCTTGAAAACCGAAACCTGCAAATTATTTCATATAGTTGGCATTTTTCCGGTTTGGGAATCGTTAACGATGCGCCGCCGGTAAATCGTTCGCTCCTTTCTTGACAGTCGGAAATTAGAGACTAAATAAATATTAAGGGAAACGTGCATAAATATTTAGAAAATTAAATGCTGGAAAATATAGGTGCGTCATGCCCGAATCAATCGAATCATTTGTCCGCAAATTGCAGGAAGAAGGCGTTCAGGCCGGTAAGCAAGCGGCCGAGCAGGTGATTGCCCAAGCCAAAGAGCAAGCCGAAGCGATCATCGGGGAAGCGCATCGGCAGGCGCAGGATCATCTGCAACAAACGCAAGCCGAGGCCGCCAAGCTCACCGAACAAAACAAAAACGAGATCGCTCTGGCCGCGCGCGACGCCATTTTGCAGTTGCGGGAAAACATCTCGCATTCACTGCGCGTGATTCTGGAAAACGAAGTGCGCGCCGTCCTGTCCGACCCGGCGTTCCTGGCCGAGTTGATCCGCGACATGATGCGCCAATACGCCGCGCAGGACGCCGGGCGGCAGGAGACCATCGAAATCCGCGTGCCCCCCGAAGCGGTCGAACAGGTGAAAAACCTGGCCCTCGCCCGTTTGCGCGAAGAGAACGGGCCGCTGCAAAAATTCAATCTGTTCGGCACGCTGAAAAGGCAGGGCTTCGAGTACACCGTGCGCGAATCGACCGTGGAAGTGACCGTCGATTCCATCGGCGAATTCCTCGGCAATCTGGTCACCGAGCAGGTGCGCGAAAGCCTGCGGGAAGCGGTGACGAAAAAATAACGACCAGGCGGTCAGCATGAGAGAATTTTTTTATCTGATCACCTCGCTGCCGACCTTGCCCTCGTTGGGCGAGAAGCCGCCCCTGCATCCCGCGCAGATGCAATCGCTCGTCGACGACGAACCGCCCCTGCGCACTGTGGTCGACACCCTCTTTCTCGAACAGGACCTGCTGCATCGCCAGAGCATCCTCGCCGGGGAAAAAATCGCCGCCTCGCCGCTGGTGCTCAGCGAGGAGCAAATGAACGGTGAGGCGCCCCTGCCCGTCGACTTCACGCCCGCCGAAACCGAGCACCGCGTCTTCGCCGCCGACCTGCTGTGGTCAACCTACTTCCAGCGCGCCGATCTGCTCGCCGGCATGCTCGCCTGTCCATTTTTGCAACGCTGGGCCTGTTTCGAAGTCTCGCTGCGCAACGCCGTCGCCGCCGAACGCGCGCGCAAGCTGGCGTTGTCTCCCGACGAATATTTCGTCGCCGAACACCTTACCGAATCCACCGCCTTCATCGACGGGCTCGTCGCCTCCTGGACGGCCGCCGACAACCCGCTTTCCGCCGCCCGCGCCCTCGACCAGGGCCGGTGGGAATGGCTACAGGCCAACGGCGGATGGTTCAGCTTCTCCATCGACGAAGTGGCCGCCTACGCCCGCGCGCTGTTGTTGTTGGCGCGCTGGCACGAACTGCAATCCGCGCCCGGCGGCGGATAGAGGCCGTCATGTTCGAAGGCACGATCACCGCCGTTTTCGGCAACATGGTCACCGCCAAGGTCGAGCGGTATGCCGTGCTCAACACCGTCGCCTACTGCCTGCGCGCCGACGGCGCCCGGCTGCTCAGCGAGGTGATCCGCATTCGCGGCACCGACGTGGACTTGCAGGTCTTCGAGGAAACGCGCGGGTTGCGCGTCGGCGCCAAGGTCGAGTTCACCGGCGAATTGATCCGCGTGACGCTCGGTCCCGGTTTGCTTGGGCAAATCTACGACGGTCTGCAAAATCCGCTGCCCAAGCTCGCCGCCGCCATCGGCGCGCATCTCAAGTCGGGCAACTACCTGCCCGCGCTCGACGACACGAGCCGCTGGACCTTCACCCCCGCGGTCGAAACCGGCGCGGTGCTCACCGCCGGCGAACGGCTCGGCACGGTGCCCGAAGGGTTGTTCGCCCACGCGATCATGGTCCCCTTCTCGTGGGAAGGCGAATGGACCGTCGCCTCGATCGCCGCGCCCGGCGACTACGCGATCGCCGATGAAATCGCCGTGCTCGTCGATTCGGAAGGCAAACGGCAGCCGGTCACCATGACGCAGACCTGGCCGGTCAAAGTGCCGCTGAACGTCTCGCGCGAACGGATGCTGCCCACCGAGCCGCTGGTCACCAAAATCCGCATCATCGACACGATGTTCCCCATCGTGCTCGGCGGCACCTATTGCATCCCCGGTCCCTTCGGCGCGGGCAAAACCGTGTTGCAGCACATCACCTCGCGCCACGCGGAAATCGACATCTGCGTGGTCGTCGCCTGCGGCGAACGCGCCGGCGAGGTCGTCGAGCTGCTGCGCGAATTTCCCGAGCTGACCGACCCGCGCACCGGCCGTTCGCTGATGGAACGCACGATCATCATCTGCAACACCTCGTCCATGCCCGTCGCCGCGCGCGAAGCCTCCGTCTACACCGGCGTCACGCTCGCCGAATACTACCGCCAGATGGGCCTGAACGTACTGCTGCTCGCCGACAGCACCTCGCGCTGGGCGCAGGCGCTGCGCGAATTGTCCGGCCGCCTCGAAGAAATCCCCGGCGAGGAAGCCTTTCCCGCCTACCTGGAAAGCCGCATCGCCAACTACTACGAGCGCGCCGCCTGCCTGCGCCTCAAGGACGGCACGAGCGGCTCGGTGACCATCGGCGGCACCGTCTCGCCCGCCGGCGGCAGCTTCGAGGAACCGGTCACCCAGGGCACGCTCAAGGTCGTCGGCGCGTTCCACGGTCTGTCGCGCACCCGCAGCGACGCCCGCCGCTTCCCCGCGATCGATCCGCTCGACAGTTGGTCGACCTACCCCGGCATCATCGCCGCCGCCGACGTCGACATCGCCCGCCGCCTGCTGCGCGAGGGCAACGAGATCAAGCAGATGATGGCGGTTGTCGGCGAGGAAGGCACCAGCGTCGAAGACTTCACCGCCATGCTCAAGGCCGAATTTTTCGACGCGGTCTACCTGCAGCAAAACGCCTTCGACGAAGTCGATGCGGCCACCACCGCCGACCGTCAGCGGCTGGTGTTCGGCAAGATCCTCGAACTGATCGCCACCGAGTTCGCCTTCGCCGACAAGGATCAGGCGCGGCGGACCATGGTCAGGGCCACCGATCTGTTCCGCAACCTCAACTACCAGGCGACCGGCTCGGAGCGCTTCAACGCCATGCTCGCCGACATCGACGCGTTCATCGCGCATAAGGGGCATGCGCTATGAGACGCTACTACGATCACATCACCCGTATCGCCGGCAGCGTCGTCAACGTCACCGCCACCGGCGTGGCCTACGACGATCTCGCCGTGCTGCACACCAAGCTGGGCGTGTCGCTCGCGCAGATCATCCGCCTCGAAGGCGATCAGGTTTCGCTGCAGGTGTTCGCCGGCACGCAGGGCGTTTCGACGGTCGACAAAATCCGCTTCTTCGGCCATCCGATGCGCATCCCGTTCAGCAAAAACCTTTACGGGCGCATCTTCGACGGATCGGGCAAACCGCGCGACGGCCGCGCCAACCTGTTCGACGCGACGATCGAAATCGGCGGCCCCTCGGTCAATCCGACCGTGCGCGCCATGCCCGACGAAATGGTCCGCACCGGCATCCCGATGATCGACGTGTTCAACACGCTGGTCGTCTCGCAGAAGTTGCCGATCTTCGCCCCCGCCGGCGAGCCCTACAACAAGCTGCTCGCGCGTATCGGCCTGCAGGCCGAGGCCGATGTAATCATCCTCGGCGGCATCGGCCTGCGCCACGACGACTACCTGATGTTCCGCAACACCTTCAAGGAACACGGCGTGCTGCATCGGACGATCATGTTCATTCACACCGCCGCCGAACCGACCGTCGAAGCCCTGTGCGTGCCCGACATCGCGCTGGCCGTCGGCGAGGAATTCGCCCTGGAGGGCAAGCGCGTGCTGGTGCTGCTCACCGACATGACCGCCTTTTCCGACGCGCTCAAGGAAGTGGCGATCATCATGGAGCAGATCCCGTCCAACCGCGGCTATCCCGGCGACCTGTATTCGCAGTTGGCCAAGCGCTACGAGAAGGCCGTGTACTTCGAGCAGGGCGGCTCGGTGACCGTACTCGCGGTGACCACCATGCCCGGCGACGACGTCACGCACCCGGTGCCCGACAACACCGGCTACATCACCGAAGGCCAGTTCTACCTGCGCAACGGGCGCATCGAACCCTTCGGCAGCCTCAGCCGCCTCAAGCAGCGGGTCAACGCGAACACCCGCGACGACCACCGCGCGATCATGGACAGTTGCATCCAGCTTTACGCGGGCACGCTGGAAAGCCGCGAGAAGCGCAGCATGGGCTTCGAGATGTCCAACTGGGACCGCCAACTGCTCAAGTACGGCGAGCTGTTCGAGCGCCGCATCATGGATCTCTCGGTCGACATTCCGCTGGAAAAAGCGCTGGACACCTGCTGGGAAATTCTCGCCGCGTGTTTCGAGCCGGCGGAAATCGGCATTCGCCGCTCGATCATCGACAAGCATTGGCCGCAATCGGCGGCGCGCTCCGTCGCGCGGGAGGCGGGCGATGGCGCGTAGGAAAATCAAACTCACGCGGCCGGAACTCAAAGCGCAACGCGAGGTGCTCGCGCGTTACGAGCGCTACCTGCCGACCCTCAAACTCAAGCAGCAGCAATTGCAGATCAGCGTGCTCGAAGCGGCCGCCAAACAGCGGCGCGCCCAGACGGCGGTGCGCGAATGCGAAAACGAGATCGCACCCTATCGCGCCTTGTTGCGCGCCCCGGCCGGCGTCAACCTCGACGAACTGACCACGCCCGCCAAGGTCGTCACCGAAACGACCAACGTCGCCGGCGTCGGCGTGCCGCTGTTCATCGAGGCCGCGTTCGCCGAACCGCGCTACAGCCTGTTCGCCACCCCGCCGTGGGTGGACCGCGCCGTGCTCGACCTGCGGCGGCTCGAAACGTTGCGGGCCGAGGCCATCGTGCTGCGCGAGGAAGTGCAAATACTGCATCGCGAACTGCGCCGGGTGAATCAGCGCCTCAACCTGTTCGAAAAGGTGATGATCCCCCGCACGAAGGAGGCCATCCGCCGCATCCGCATTTACCTGGGCGACGAACAAACCGCCGCCGTCGGCCGCGCCAAAATCGCCAAGGCCAAGCAGGCGAGCAAGCGTACCGTCGAGCGCATTCCACTGGCGCGGGAGCAAGCGCCATGATCGCCGCGATGGAAAAAGTGACCCTGGTCGTCGACGCGGCGGGCAAGCACGATCTCCTGCGCGTGCTGCGCGACGCGGGCGTCATGCACCTGAGCGCGGTACGGCCCGCCCAGGCGCACGCCGACGAGGCGACGCTCTCCGCGCGGCAACGACTGGCGCGCGCGCGGCAAATACTGACGGGCGTGGCGGCCGCCGGCGAAGCGCCGGAACGTTCCGCGCTGGACGCCGCCGACCGGGTATTGGAGATCGCTTTCCAGGCGCCGGAACTGCAAAACCGTCTGAACCTGTTGATGCGTCAGGCCGACCAACTGGTCCTCTGGGGCGAACTGCGTCACGAGGATCTGCACGCCGCCGGGTATCGTCTCGACTTCCTGCGCCTGCCGCCGGCGGAAATCGACAATATCCGCGCCGTCTTCGTGTACGACCTCGGTCCGTTGGATCGCCACGAACACCTGGTCGGCATCGTTTCGCTGCCCGACCAACCACCAGAATTGCCGACAACGGCCGTCGCGCTGGAGCCGCCGCCCCGCGACCGTCCGACCATTCTCGCCGAGGCGCGGCGGATCGACGAGCAAATCAAGCGCCACCGCGATGAACTGGCGCAATTGGCGCACCTGCTGCCGGCGATGCGGGCCGCCGAAGACGAACTGCGCGCGCACGAACAATGGACGATCGCCGAGCGCGGCGGTTTGGCCACCGACGATCTGTTCGCCATCGAAGGCTGGCTGCCCGCCGACCGCATCGAAGCGCTGCAAGAAACGCTCGCGCGCCGCGGCGTCGTCGCCGCATTGCGCCGTCGCCCGCCGACCGACGACGAATCGCCGCCGACCCTTGTGCGTACGCCGCGTTGGGCGCGCCCGATCGAGGGCATGTTTCGGATTTTGGGCACCGTGCCCGGCTTTCGCGAGTTCGACATCAGCGGCGCGTTCCTCATCGCCCTGCCGCTGTTCGCCGCGATGCTCATCGCCGACGGCGGCTACGGCCTGGTGTTGCTGCTGCCGGCGCTGCTCTTCTACCGCAAGCTCGCCGCGCGCGCCGGTCCGCAATTGGCGCAGTTGGTCATCATCATCGGCGCGTGCGCGCTGCTGTGGGGAATCGCCATCTCCAGCTTCTTCGGCCTGGGCGATACGAATCTGATTGCCGCCGGCGGCGTCTGGGCGCAAGTCGGCGCGGTGCTGGCGAAGCTGAAATTGATCAAAGGTTCGTCGGCCGACGAGATCGTCGTGCGCGACATCATGCGCCTTTCGTTTCTGCTCGGTGCGATTCACATGTCCATCGCGCAGTTGTGGCGCGCGGCGAAACTGTGGCCGCACCTGCGCGCGCTGGCCCACGTGGGCTGGGCGATTTTCCTCTGGGGCATGCTGCTGATCGTCAACGTCCTCGTGCTCGAGGATCGTCCGCCCGCGGCGCTGCCCTACCTGCTGATCGGCGGCGGCGCGCTGACGATCCTGTTCACGTACCCGAGCAAAAATCCGCTCAAGACGATCGCGCTGGGGCTGGCCAATTTCCCGCTCGAAGCGATGGGCACGCTCTCGGACACCATCAGCTACATCCGCCTGATGGCCGTGGGGCTGGCCTCGACGATCCTCGCGACGACCTTCAACGATCTGGCCGCGCAACTGGCCGCCAGCGCCACCTGGCTGGCCGGCGCGCCGGTTCTGTTGTTCGGCCACGGCTTGAACATCGGGCTGGCGATGATCGCCATTTTCGCGCACGGCGTGCGCTTGAACATGCTCGAATTTTCCAAATGCCTGGGGATGTCCTGGAGCGGCTATCCCTACGAACCGTTTTCGCTCGACGGCGCAAAAGGAGGATGACGATGGAACTCTTCGGCCAAATGGGCTTGGTGCTGGCGTTGGGCCTGGGCGCCCTGGGCAGTTCCCTGGGCATCGGCGCGGCCGGACAATCCGCCGCCGGCGCCTGGGCGAAGGAAGCCAAAGCCGGTCAGCGGCTGAGCTTCACCTACATCATTTTGCTGGGCATGCCGATTTCGCAGACGCTCTACGCGATGATCCTCATGCGCAAGATGGTCGCGCTGTCGCCCGAAGTGGTGGCCGCGTCCGGCGGCTTGCTGTTCGGGCTGGGACTGGCCGGCGGCCTGGGCGAAATGTTCAGCGCCTGGATGCAGGGGAAAATCGGCGCGGCGGCCGTGCGTTGTCTGGCCGAGGGCGGTCAGGGCTTCGCGTTTCTGATCATCGCGATGGGCATCGCCGAAACGGTGGGCATTCTCACGTTGGCGTTTTTGTATATCGCCGTGCCGGGCTAAAACAACGCGTAGAGGAATCCGTTGCTGCGTTCGGCGTTGAACAGAATCAGCAGCATCAAGCCGCCGTAGAGCGCCAGGCCGATGCCGATGTCGATCAACCAACGTTTGAGCATCGCTTATCCTCCCAAGCCCAAGAGCGCCAGGTACAAACGCAACGCTTCGCCCAGCGACATGTAAAACAACGCCCACCCCAACGCCACAAAATGGAACGTCACCGCCCAGGCCAGCACCTTGCGCGCCTTGCAATCGGGCCGATGCCAGCCGTATTTTTTGCGTAGCTTGCGCCAGACGCGGTAAACCGTCAGGCCCGCGCCGTGGTACAGCCCCCAGGCGATGAAGTGCCAGCCCGCGCCGTGCCACATGCCGCACAGCCCCATGGCGATCAGCGTGTTCACGCCCGCGCGCGTCAGCCCTTTGCGGTTGCCGCCCAGCGGAAAATAAATGTACTCGGTGATGAACGCGGTCAGGCTCATGTGCCAATGCCGCCAGAACTCGGCGATGTTCGTGCGCAGGTACGGCCAGTTGAAATTCTCGCGGATGCGAATGCCGAACAGCCGCGCCACGCCGATGGCCATGTCCGAGTAACCGGAAAAATCAACGTAGATGTACAGCGTGTACGCGTACAGCGCCACCCACATCCAGCCGGCGCCGTACGTTTGCGATTCGCGCATCAGCTTGGCCCACTCCAGCAGAAAATCGGTGAGCACGACCTTCTTGAACAGACCGGCCGCGATGCGCAACGAGCCGGCGCGCATGTCTTCCAGCGTCGGCCCCGCGCCCGCCGCAACTTGCGGCGCGAAGGCCTCATAGCGCTCGATCGGCCCGGCGGGCAGCGTCGGGAAAAACAGCGCGTACCCGGCGATCGCCCAGGCGCCGCCCGGCTCGTGCTTGCCCTGCGCGACGTCGACCAGATAGCTGATCATCCGGAAGACGAAATAGCTCATGCCCAGCGGGCCCAGCCAGCTCGGTGCGTGCACGTCGGCCAACGCGGGCAGACCGGCCAGACCCAGCAGCCAGTCGCCGTATTTGCCCGCCGCGAGCATGACCAGCAAACCGGCGACGCCCGCGCCCACGCGCCAACGCTTTGCCGACGCTCGATGGATGCGCGCGCCCCACCGGCTCGTCCAGACGACCATCGCGGCGACGACGCCCAACGCGGCCGCGCCCTCCAGCGCAAAGACCGCGACCGACACGAGCGTCAGCCAATGCCCGCGCCACCGCGCCGGCAGCAGGCGATACACCAGCCACGCCGCGCCGACGAGCAAAGCGAAGGTGACGTCCGTCCAGTTCATCGCGTCACCTCGACGGCGATCGGCTCGAGCAGCGCGCGCGCCAGTTGCTCGTGCCCCTCGACCAACAGGTGATCCAGGTCGCCGAACCAGCGCGACTCGACCGCATCGGTCAGGTTCAGCAGCCGGTAACGGTTGTGCCGCACGACCGTCAGCGTTTCATGCAGGAAGCGCGCGTATTCACGCGTCGACAGAATCTTGCGTTCGTCGTTCATCGTCCGGTTGAACGGCGTGATGTATGGCAGCACAGTGAAATTGTTTTCGCGCGCCAGGGCGAGGAACTGTTCGAGGAAAAAGAAATTCGTGTTCTCCGCGCGCGGCGGCAGCTCGGCGTAGGCCTTGTGCAAATAGCCGACCTTCACTTCGCTCAGTTTCCGCCAGCGGTAAGGCTCACGCAGAAACGGCTTGGGACGATTCGGATTGACGAACTCGTCGCCCAACGGTTCGGCCAGATTTTTCATCAACGCTTCGCCCAGCGGATTGCGGTTGCCGCTCACGCGTTCGCCCCACAGCGGCAGCCACCGCGGCAGCGCCCAATGACGGCGGATCGTTTCGTTGACCAGCGCCGACTGCTTTTGCATGAAGGTCAGGCCGTCGTGCGACGCGATGCGCGCGCGGTCCGCCGGCGCGGCCATCCCCCACAGGCGCGGATAACGCACCGCCGCGTCGCCGAACACCTCGCGACAGAAAAACTTCGGGTTGATCGTCAGCACGACCAAATCGGGCTTGTTCGTTTTCAAATACGACAAAAGACAGTACAGATCGCCCGTCGTGGCCGACGGCACGGCAAAGTTGAAGCAACGCACGTCGGCCGTTTCCGGACGCTCGCGCAACAGACGCTCGACGACCCGCGGCGCGGCCTGCTCCGGCTTCGTGTACGACGATCCGTGGGTCACCGAGCTGCCCAGAAACACCACCGACCGGCCGTCGTGGCGTTCGTAGCCTTGCAGCAGATACGGCAGCGCCGCCAGCGAACGGCCCGTCGTGCGCCGGAACATTCCTTCGCGATTAAAATAGCGCGCCAGCGCGACATCGGTGATGATCGTCAGCGCAAGCACCACCGCGATGACACGCAACGGACGCCATAGATAGGTAAAATATTTTCTCACCGCCGCTTGATCTCCGCGGCGATGGTAACGGCGGGCGGTGAACAGCGTCAAGCGAAAACCCGCACCCGCGGCGCTTTACGCTTTCGATGCGCGCTTGCCGGCCTGAAATTCCCGCCCGTAGGGAATGCCCAGCTTCTTCATCTTGCTGCGCAACGTGCTGGGATTGATTCCCAACAGCCGCGCCGCACCGTTGGGGCCGTGCACCTGGCCGCCGGTTTTTTTCAGCACGTATTGAATGTGCTGGGCGACCATTTCATCCAACGGCAACGGCCGATAGCGGTATTCCTCGCTGTCTTTCGGCTTGCGCGCCGATTGCACGATCAACTGGTTGAAGCGCAGCACGCCGTCCTTGTTAAGGATCAGTTCGCGTTCGATCAGGTTTTCCAGTTCGCGCACGTTGCCCGGCCAGTCGTGATCCACCAGGCGCTGCATCGCCATGGGCGCCAGCGTGGGCTGGATCGGAATTTTCAGCTCGTCGGTTTTCTTGTCCAGGAAATGATGAACCAAGGCCGGGATGTCGATCTTGCGTTGTCGCAACGGCGGAATGAGGATCGGGAACACATTGAGCCGGAAATACAAGTCCTCGCGGAACTCGCCCTTGCCGACCATCTCGTCCAGATTGCGGTTGGTCGCCACGATGATGCGCACGTCGGCGCGGATGATCTCGCTGCCGCCGACCCGCTCGAACTCCTTGTTTTGCAGCACGCGCAACAGGCGCACCTGCGCCGGCAACGGCAGCTCGCCGATTTCATCGAGAAAAATCGTGCCGCCGTTCGCTCGGTCGAAACGCCCGCGCTTGCGGCTGACCGCGCCGGTGAACGCGCCCTTTTCATGGCCGAATAGCTCGCTGTCAATCAGCGTGTCGGGGATCGCGCCGCAATTCACTTTGATGAAGGGCCTGTCTTTACGCGGCGAGGAAAAGTGAATGAAGTTGGCGATCATATCCTTGCCCACACCGGTTTCGCCATAGAGAAGCACCGGGCTGTTTTTGCCGGCGACCTGTTGCGCCATCTCGATCACGTTGTTGAGGCCGAACTCCTCACCGATGATCCGATCGCCGGTGATGCAGTGCAGTTCCTCCTGCAGGAACCGCTTGTCGTCCTCGAGCATCGACTGCAGCTTGAGCACCTCCTGGTGCGCCAGGCTGTTGGAAACGGCAATCGCGAACGGATCATTAAGCAAAAAGAACAGTTGGCCGTGCTCCTCGGTATAGCGATTGAGCCCCTCGGCCGCCAGCACCAGGTGGGCGACCGTCTTGCCTTCCACCGCCAACGAGAGGGTCATGTTGCTCATCATGTCTCTTTGGTGCACATGCCTTTCGACGAGCTTTTTCATCTCGTTGAAAATCTCCTCGCCCCAGCGCTTCAGCTCCCCTTCCTCGTTGTTGGCGATATACAGCACCGGTTCGCCGCGAATCAGCGTTTCCTGCAGTTCCTCGCGCAGGACGTCCGGCAGCGGCAGCACGTCGAAAAACGGTTTTTGATAACTGGGATCGCCCACGGCCAGCTTGCGCACGATGTTCAATGCCGGATCGTACAAAAACAGCAGCAACTGATCGGCGGGCATATAGTTGCGCAGAAAAATCAGACAGCGCTGCATCGCCTTTTCAATGTCCAATGTACTCAGAATCTGGCGCGTCGCTTCCCGGTAAAAAATTTTTTCATCAACCGTCATGGCATCCTCCCAATACTAGTGCGATATTTCGCACTATTATACCATATTGTTTTATTTCGCAACCACTTTTTGCGATATTTCACATACCGTCGCGTACCGTTATAATATAACTAATTGTTTATTTTACATATTTATATTTGGCATGGTTGTCGCAGAATAGCCGCATGCTAATTATGGAAGGGAAACAACAATGCCCTGGGTAGAAGAAATCCGAGTACGCGTCATGGATATGAACATCACCTTCCTGCAAAAAGCATTGTTGACCGAACTGGTAAAAACCAAGTTCCAGGAACGGTTTCTCCAGGCGATCCGCATCATGAAACATCATACCGTGGAAACGGATTTCGCCATCTTCCTGGAGTGGAGTTCCGATGAATGTCCCGCTGAAGGCAGCACAATCAGCCGCCAACTAACCCAGATTCTGGCCAGCTACGGCATCATCCACCGCTCCATTTGGGAGGAGTTGAAATAATGTCCTGGTGCCTGGTGATCGTCGGACTTGTCGTTTTCAGTCTGGGCGCCATCGCCATGTTCACCGGCGGTTTTCCGCTTCCCCAAAAACTGCTTGACCGTGTTCGTCGCGAAAAACGTGACGAATTTAGTGTCGCCGTGTTTCTGGTCGGTTCCACCCTGATGTTGATCGGTATTTTGACCACCTGACGGGAATGGAACCACGCGGCGTAATTTACAGGAGGATCCCATGAAAAAGGTAACCTTGCTGACCTTCGCTTTGATGCTCACCCTGGTTTTCAGTAGTTCGGCGTTTGCCTGGGGCGTCACCGCCAAGGATGATCCCTTCGCGGCCGGCAAATGGATGATCAATTTCAACACCGGCTTCGACATCGGCATGGGCACCGATTCCTACGAACTGGAAGATGAAGACGCCGTGGACACCGACATGGTCGAAATGGGCTTCGGCCTCAACGGCGGCTACTACATTCTCAAGGGATGGGAAATCGGTCCGGCCTTCCGTTATGCCTATGAAAAATCCACCGACGAGGACGACAACGCGACGTCCGCCAGCGATTACATGTTCGGCATCCAGACCGGCTATTACTACGCGACGCCGGTGCCGGTTCATCCGTTCATCAACGTGGAAGTCGGTTACGCCGGCCGGTCCGTCAACTACTCGCCGGACAAAGGCGACGAGACCTCCGATTCCGCCGGCGGCTTCGCGGTTCGGCCGTCCCTGGGCGCGGTGTTCTTCTTCAGCAACAAGTTCGCGCTGACGCCCAGCCTGTTCTATCAGTACACCGGTTACAGCGGCACCGACGACACCTCGGGCGACGAGTTGGATTACGATCTGACCTCGAGCCGCTTCGGCTTCCAGATCGGTCTGACCGGCATCTTCTAAACGGTCCCCACACGAGACGAGGGAGGTGCGGACCCATGGCTGAAACGACGCTGCCCAGAGAATACAATCGCTTCCTGGCCGTTACGATTGCTCTCAACTGCCTGGCCATTCTCGGAGCGATAATCGCGGGCCTGCACAAAGATCCTGTATCCTACTATTTCCGGGAAAGAGAAATCATAACTTTCCTTTCCGCCCTCCAAATGGGAATGGCCTCCCTTGTCTCGTTCCTGATCTTCAACTTACATTACCGGCGCGGCAACGAGAAAAGTAAGTGGTTTTGGTTGCTGTGCAGCTTCGGCTTTCTCTGGTTGATGGCCGACGAATGGTTCATGATTCACGAGGGCATCGACGACGGCCTGCTCGCCGCCTTCGGCCTGCATCCGACGGGCAAACACTTCCTGTGGGACTGGCTGGTCATCGCCGCCTACGGCGTCGGCGCGTTGTATCTCTGCCTTCGTTTCCATCGCGAGATCCGCCGCACCTCTCGTCGTTTGGCGCTGATTTGCTCGGCCGCGGTCTTCTACGTCGGCACCACCTTCGTCGACGCCCTGGGCGGCGGCGCGGTACACATGATTGTCGAAGAAAGTCTTAAGTTGGTCTCCGTCAATTTATTTTTCCTCTTTTTCTTAACCGCCTTTTACGAATCGTTGCGCGAACTGACCGTGCCGGCGCCGGCTCTGCCCGCCGACCGCACGCAATCGACGTTCGGACATTGACAACCGATTACCGGGAGACGCGTTGAAGATTTTGTTGGCCATGGGACAATTTTACGAACGATGCAAAACCATGCTGTTGTTGCACGACAAGGGCATGCAGGTCGTCGCCCTGGCCGGCGACGGCACGCAGACGTTCGCCAAAATTCGCCAGCTCAGAGACAAAATCGATCTGTTGATCGTCGACGATTCCATCACGGCGCCGACCGACAGCAACGAATTGATTCAACTTGGTTATCTTATATATAACTTACCGGTGTTGATCGTTTCGCGGCATCCCACCGGCGAGGAAACCTTCCGCTGGCATTACCGCGGCAGGGAAAAATCGCTGACCGCCGATGCCGTCAAAATGCGCATCCAGCGAATGTTGAAAAAGGAAAAATCAGCCAAAGGAGCTCATGCATGATGCAGGTTCGCTGCTTTCTGTTTTCGCTTCTCCTGCTCGTGGCCGTGGCCGCCGACGCCCTGGCCCAGGACGACCTCCGCTCGTTGAGTCTGACCGAAGCGATCGCCCTGGCCGTGCACAACAACGAAACCATCGGCATTGCCGATGCGGGTTACGAGGCGGCCGACGCCGGCGTCTGGCAGGCCTACGGCGCAATGATGCCCTCGCTCAACGCCTACGGCCAGTTCACGCGCAACCTGACCAAACCCACCATGGACAACGAAATGTACCTGCCGCTCACGCCGTTGTTCATGGCGCACGAATACCCGCCGATCGGCACGATCGAGCAGGATCTGGTCTACGACAACGAGTGGGTGTTCGGCGCGCGTCTCGAGCAGCCGTTGTTCACTTCCGGACGCATTTACAACGCGCTGTGCCTGGCCAAGGCCTATCGGCAGATGGCCGACATCGACCGCGGCAAACAGGAAAAAGACGTCCGGGAAAAAACGGAAGAAGCGTACCTCGCCGCCCTGCTGACCAGGGAAACGCTGACGATCTATCGACAAGCGCTCGACCAGACGATCAAACGGCGCGACGACATCAAGTCCAAACGCGATCGCGGTCTGGCCAGCGATTACGAGCTGATGTTCGCCGAAACCGAAGTGGCCAAGCGCCAGTCGCCGCTGATCTCGGCCGAAAACAATTACGAAAACGCCCTGCGCGCGCTGAAAATGCAAATCGGCCTGCCGCAGGAGGCGACCGTCGAATTGACCGACGCGCTGCACCTCGAGCCGCTCGTCCTCGAGCGACAACAGGCAATCGACGAGGCGCTGGGCAACCGCGACGAGTTGAATCTTCTCTCAGCGCAGATCGACGCCCGCAAGTCCGAAGCGAACCTGTATTTGTCCAACATGCTGCCGACCGTCGGCGCGTTCGGCGAAGTGGATCTGACCACGCAGCTCAACGACGATTTTTGGCCGCAGGAGGAAGACGACGAATTCAAACAGTTCACCACCATCGGCATCGGCGTGAACTGGCCGCTGTTCGATGGCCTGCAGAATTACCAAAAACGTCGGCAATCGCGCGCCAAACAACGCGCCGACGAACTGACGCGGCAGCAGGCGCGACGCGGCATCGAGCTGGAAGTGAACACCTGCTTCAACAATCTGACCACCAAACGGGAGGAAGTGGCCGCCCATCGTCAGACGGTGCAGTTGGCCGAACGCACTTACCAGTTGGCGGAAATTCGCTATCAGTCGGGCCTGGCTACGCAACTGGAGCTCAACGACGCCCAGTTGAACGTCACCTCGACCAAAACCGAATTGGCCGCTTCCGTGTACGGATACGCATTGGCCCGCGCGCAATTGCTGCGGGCGTTAGGCAGATAACCTCGACATTCAACCAGTGGGGAACAGGATGAAGGAAGTTACTCGTAAAACGAAAATTCTCGTCGGCCTGATGATCGCCGTGATCGCCGTCGCCGTCTTCGTCTATCGCGTCATTACCGGCGACAGCGAAGCCGCACCGCCCTCGATCAAACAGTTGCACGAGGAATACGGCATTCCGGTCGACGTGGCCGCGGTTGAATTGCGCGACGTAACGCGGACCATTTCGCTCAGCGGCGTGCTCGAAGGCGTCGGCGAAGTCAACGTCAGTTCGAACATACCCATGCGCGTACAGAACCTGCACGTACAGCAGGGCGCGCGCGTGTACAAGAACCAGTTGTTGGTCACGCTCGATCCGCTTTCCTCCGCTTCGACCTACGCCAGCTACGAAGCGGCGCGCATCGCCTATGAAGACGCGCAGCGCAACGTCAAGCGGCTCGAGCCGTTGCACCAGGCCGGCGCGATCAGCGATGCCGATTGGGATATGGCCAAGTCCGGCCTCGCCCGCGCACAGGCCGGCCTGACCAACCTGCGGGCCTCGGTGCAGTTGCGCAGCCCCATCGCCGGCACGGTCACGCGCATCGTCATGAAGCGCGGCGACATGGCCGATCCCGGCAAGGCGATCGTCACCGTGGCGACGACCAACCAGCTCAAACTCGTCGCGCAGGTCAGCCAGAAACAGGCGACCGCCGTGTCCCTCGGCGACCAGGCGACCATCGCGGTGACCACTCCCGCCGGCGAAGCGCAAACGGTCGTCGGCAAGGTCGGCAAAATCGGCTTGTCGGCCGATCCCGGTTCGCGCTTGTTCCAGGTGGAAATCGCCTTCGACAACCAGGACGGTCTATTGCTGAGCGGCACGCTGCAAAAGGCGGAAGTCGCCGTGGCCACGGCCGCGCAGGCGTTGGCCGTTCCCGCCAAGGCGATCGTCACTTCCAACAACCGGACCTACGTGTTTCGCGTCACGGACGATCAGGCGAATTTCGTGCCCGTCACCGTCGGCATCAGCAATGCCGACTATGCCCAGGTGAGCGAAGGATTGCAGGCCGACGACAGCATCGTGGTCAACGGCGTTGTCGCGCTCGACCGCACCAAGCCCACCAAAATCCGCCTTCACCAAGAACCGGCCGCCGGCACGGAATAAAAGGGAGAACGATCGATGATACTCGCGCGACTGGCCGTCAAACGTCCCGTTTTGACCGCTGTGTTCATTTTGATTTTCATCGTGCTGGGCTGGCAGTCTTATCAACGCTTGTCGCTGGAATTGATCCCCGACATCGACTTCCCGATCGTGCTGGTGCAGACCATCTACCCCGGCGCCGGTCCGGAGGAAGTGGAAACGCAGGTCACCAAGCGCATCGAAGATGAAATCAGCACCCTGGCCGATCTGGACACCGTCCAATCGATTACCATGGAGAGCGCCTCGATCATCGTCGTGCAATTCGAATTGGGCGTCGATGTCGACCTCAAAGCCATCGAGGTCAAGGACAAGGTCGACTCCATCCTCTACGACCTGCCCGACGATGTGGAAAAACCCAGCATCGAAAAGTTCAACATCAACTCGATGCCGATCATTCAGTTCTCGGTGACCAGCGATCGTTCGCTCACCGAAACCTACTTCGTCGCCGACACCATCATCCGCGACCGTCTGGCCCAGGTGCCCGGCGTCGGCAACATCGACGTGACCGGCGGCCGCGAACGCGAAATTCACGTGCTCGTCCATCGCGATCTGGCGCAGGCCTACGGACTGTCGCTGCAGACGATCTCCGCGTTGATCGCCGCCGAGAACCTGAACATTCCCGGCGGACGCATCATCAAAGACAGCAGCGAATATTCGATTCGTCTGCTCGGCGAACTCAAGGACTATCGCGACATCGCGAAGATCAAGCTGCCGCTTTCCTCCGGCCAGGTCATCGAATTGGGCGACATCGCCGACGTCAAGGACGCCTTCGCCGAACCGCGCACCGACGCCTTTTACGCTGCGCGCGACGGCAAGGAACTGGCGCCCATTCGCTCGGCCGTCACCATGGGCGTAATCAAGAAAACCGGCGCCAACACGGTTGACACCGTCGACGGTGTGCACAAACTGGCCGCCACGCTGACCAAGGAACTGCCCTCCGGATTCACCATCAACGTGGCCAACGACCGCGGCAAGTACATCCGCAACGCCTCTTCGAGCACGGTCAACAACATCATCATCGGCATCATCCTCACCTCGCTGCTGTTGTTCATCTTCCTGCACAACTCACGCTCGACGTTGATCGTCGCGGTGACTATGCCGGCCTCGCTGGTCGCCACCTTCCTCTTGCTCGACTACGCCGGCTTCACCCTGAACGTCATTTCGTTGACCGCTTTGGGCATCGCCATCGGCACGCTGGTCACCAACGCGATCGTCGTGCTCGAAAGCATCACCCGCCACCTGGAACTGGGTGAAGATCCGCCCGAAGCCGCGATCAAAGGCACCTCGGAAGTCACCATCGCCGTCATCGCCTCGACGCTGACCAACGTGGTCGTCTTCACCCCGATCGCCTTCATGGAAGGCATCGTCGGCATCTTCTTCAAGCAGTTCGGTCTGACGATCGTCTTCGCCACGCTTTTCTCGCTGGTGATGAGCTTCACCTTGATCCCGATGATGGCCGCGGTCATCATGCGCAAACGCGACGCGAGCCACGGCCCGCAATTTCATTGGTTCGGCAAAGCCTTCGACGTGCTGCTCAACACATTGCGCGACGATTACGGCCGCATGCTCGCCTGGGGCATGCGTCATCGTTGGGTGTTCGTCGTCGCCTCGTTGGTCATCTTCGTCGGCGGTCTGTCGTTGTTCGGCCTGCTCGGCTCCGAGCTGATGCCCAAGGGCGACCAGGGCATCGTCACGATCGGCGTCGAGTTGCCGGTCGGCTCGAGCCTCACCGAAACCCAAAGCGTTTTAGAGGAGATGGATCGTCGCCTGCGCAAGGTCGTTCCCGAAATCGAAACGATCTCCCTGACCGTCGGCGGCCAGAGCAAGGGCGTCGAGGAAGGCACAGCCGTGATCGACGTGGGCGACGCCGAAAATCGCGCGCGGTCGATCACCGAAATCGTCAACGCGATCCGGCCCGAGTTCGCGCAGATTCCCTCCGCCGAATTCACCTTCACCATCGGCGAGGAGCGCGGCGGCACGACCGCCGATCTGGAAGTCGACATACGCGGCACCGACATGGCCGAAATCCTGCGCATCGCCGAGGAACTCAAAACCAAGATGATCGCCATCGAGGGCCTGTCCGATGTGCACACCGACTACAAGGAACCCAAGCCGGAGTTCGCCTTCGAACCCGAGCGCGATCAGATCTCGCGCTACGGCCTGACCAGTTACAACGTGGCCATGGAAATCCGCAACTCGTACGAAGGCGAGAAGGCCAGCCGCTACCGCGAGCAGGGCGAGGAATTCGACATTCGCGTCATGCTCACCGCCGACGAGCGCCACGATCCGCAATCGCTCGATTCGTTGTACATCGCTTCGCCGGCCGGTTCGATTCCCATCAGTCAGTTGGGCAAGACGAAACTGTCCTCCGCCGAATCCGAAATCAACCGCAAAGACAAAATGCGCATCGTCAAAGTGCTGGCCAACATCACGCAGGGTGTGTTGGGCGACAAACAAAAGTTGATTCAGGCCGAGATCGACAAGATGAATCTCGGTTCGACCAAGGTGGTCTTCGGCGGTTACGGCGAGATGATGGCCGAAACCTTCGAGTCGATTTTCAACGCGCTGTTCCTGGCGATTCTGCTGACCTTCTTCGTGCTGGCCGGCATTCAGGAATCGATCGTCCACCCGATCACCATCATGATCACCCTGCCCCTGGGCGCGGTCGGCGCGGCGCTGGCGCTGTTTTTGTCCGGCGTTTCACTCAACATGATGAGCCTGATGGCTATCGTCATGCTGGTGGGTATCGTAGTGAACAACGCGATTCTGATCTTCGATTACACCGACCAGTTGCGTAAACAGGGCACGCCGATCGTTCCGGCGTTGATCGAATCGGCCAAAACGCGCCTGCGGCCGATCCTGATGATGAACCTGGCCATCGTCACCTCGATGCTGCCGCAGACCGTCGGCAGCGCCGGTTCCGAATTCCGCCAGAGCATGGCCGTGGTCACCATCGGCGGCGTCATCGTCTCGATGGTCTTCACTCTCTTTTTGCTGCCGGTGCTCTACACCTATCTCGACCGCCTCACCTTGCGCGGCTGGCGCGAGCACAAAATGCAGAAGAAACAAGCGGCGACCTGATCGCTCAAAGAGCGATTTTTTCCCGATCCCTCCGTTGCTGAATACAGTGTCGCGAAAAGCATTGGATGCTTTTCATCGTCCCCCCGCCATGCGGAGCGGAGAACGTCGAGGCAAAAAAAAGGGCGACCGCTCGGCCGCCCTTCTTCGTTGATATTTACCTTGTTCTACTTGCCGCAACCGTCGTCATCGTCATCGTCGTCGTCGTCATCGTCGTCGTCATCGTCGTCATCGTCGTCATCGTCGTCGCCGGTGTCGTTGTCGTCGTCATCGTCATCGGTGACGTCGTCGTCGGTCGCGTCGTCGTCGGCCGCATCGTCGTCGGCGATATCGTCGTCGGCGATATCGTCGTCGATCGCGTCATCGTCCGCCGCGTCATCATCGGCGATATCGTCGTCGGCGGTGTCGTCGTCCGCCGCCGGACCGACGGTAATGTAATCCTGCTTGAACATGATGCCCGGTCCGGCCGCGTTGCTCACGCGCAGTTCGACCGAGAAGGAGCCTTCCGCGTTATACGTGTGCTGCACGGATTCCGAGTTGTCGTAGGTCGAAGAACCGTCGCCGAAATCCCAGTGCCAGACGTTGGGCCCGCAATCGTCGGGAATCGTCACCGTCGTCGTGAACGTCACCGTCAGCGGCCCTTCTTCGGCGGTAACCACATCGGCCGAGAAATCGACGCTCGGGAACGCGCACAGCGGACAATCGTCCATGCACGTATCCAATTGGCCGCAGGTGCCGGTTTGCGGCACGCACTCGAGGATGCACTTCATCGCGTTCGAGTTGTAGCCCACGTCGTTGCACAGCGCGACGGCCTCGGCCTTGGGCAGCGGATTGCCCGGTTCCAACTCCACCGCGAGATCGCAGGTGTCGTACAGATAATCGAATACCATCGAGCACCACTGGTCGGAGCAAAAGCCCACGCACCCGGCCAGTTCATTGCACGCGGCGTGCTGGTCATGACACGAAAATACGCACTGCGGCACGTTGCCCTGGTTGCACTGCAGGAGAAATTCCTCGGCGCTCAGCGACTGGTCTTCCACTTCGTAGCCGTAGCCGCAGGTGCCGTACAGATGATTGGCCAACTCCACGCAATTGCCGCCGGGGCGTTCGCCGGGCTGGAAGGGAGCGCTGCCGACATCCACCACGGTGCAATCCGAGCTGATGCCCGCCGCCGTCCACTTGATGCGGAAGTAGCCGTCTTCGCCGAAGCTCTCCGACCACGAGTTCTTGACGATCCAGCACTGGTTTTCGTCCTCCCACCCGACCAACAGCACCTGGTGCCCGCCGAGCAGCGTACCGAAAACGTGCTCGTACACGCCGTCGATGTAGTACTTGAAATCTTCATAAACGTAGAACGCCGCGGGGATGGGACCGTACTGCAGCATCGCCTGTTTGATTGCGTCCACGCCGCCCCAGATCGAATTGTAATCGGCGATTTTGTACGCGCGCGAGTTCCAGTCCGCGCAGGCGTCGCCGCATTCGTAGTCAAAGCCGGTGCCGCCGCTCATGTAGGGGAAGCATTCCTCGTCGACCACGCCGGTGTACATCACCGAGCTCAGCAGCGTCGACGCGTTCGAGCCGTAATCGCAGCCCGAGAAATAGCAGCAGTTGAACGCATGCTGCTCGCTCAGGTCGACTTCCAGCGCGGGGTTGTCTTCGCGGATCATGATCCCCGATTCGATCGCGCCCACGCAGCCGAAGGCCACGCACGAACCGCAGCGGCCCTGGTATTTGACCGGCGTGACGAAATTCTTGCCGTCGGAGTTGCGCCAGTCGAAGGAAGCCGGCACGTCCTTGACGAACTTGTCGGGGATCCACGGCGCCGCCTGCCGCTGGGGCAGACTCAAATCGACGCCCAGCATCGTCACGAAATCGTCCATCGGCATCTGGGCGATGAACGAATCGCCCGCCCGCCAGTTCGCGTTCGCCGCGGCGATCGCCTGCTTCGTCTGCGCGATCCGCTGACTCGACGACAGGTCGACGGCCTGCGCCGTTCCGACCATCAGGGTTATGATAACTAAAATCATCCACAATCTTTGCCAAGACATGTCGTTACCCCTCGTTTCGTCCCGACGGGACGGATAATAATCCCCAAACGCCGCCCGAGTCTGGCATATTTCGCCATGTTTGGCCAGCCGCCCGCGACGCAATTTTCCTACTTTTTGCTTGACTTTCCCCCGGCGAAAGCGCTAGATAAGCGCCTTTTTAACGGCGCATGCGCGTCAACGGAAAAAAAGGAACCGAACATGGGCATCAGCAAAGCGCGCAACATCGGCATCGTCGCGCACATCGACGCGGGCAAAACCACCGTGACCGAGCGGATTTTGTTCTACACCGGCACCACGCGCAAAATCGGCGAAGTGCACAACGGCCAGGCCACCATGGACTTCATGAAGCAGGAACAGGAACGGGGCATCACCATCGCCTCGGCCGCCATCTCCTGCCGGTGGAAGGACCACACGATCAACATCATCGACACCCCCGGGCACGTCGATTTCACCATGGAAGTCGAACGCTCGCTGCGCGTGCTCGACGGCATCGTCGCCGTCTTCTGCGCCGTCGGCGGCGTCGAGGCGCAAAGCGAAACGGTCTGGAACCAGGCCGACCGCTACCGCGTACCGCGCATCGCCTTCATTAATAAGATGGACCGCCCCGGCGCCGATTTCTTCGACGTCATCGAGCAGATGAACGATCGCCTCGACGCCCGCGCGGTCGCCTATCAAATGCCCATCGGCGCCGAGGATAATTTCACCGGCGTGATCGACCTGCTGTCGATGAAGGCCTACGAATTCGAAAAGGGCGATCCGACCGAGATGACCTTTCCCGAGCAACTGCGCGAACGGGCGAACCAGTTGCGCGACAAGCTGCTGGAAACGTTGGCCGAGGCCGACGACACGCTGGCCGAGCTGTACCTCGAAGAAAAAGAAATTCCCTACGAGTTGCTTCTCAAAGTCACCCGTCATTGCGTGGTGCGTTCGGTCTTCACGCCGGTCTATTGCGGTTCGGCTTATCAGAACAAAGGCATTCAGCTGCTGCTTGACGCGGTGGCCGCTTACCTGCCCAGTCCGCTCAATCGCGGCGTAACCACCGGCGTGGATCTGGACGATCCGCAGAAAATCCACGCGCGTCATCCGGCGACCGAGGAGCCCTTCGCCGGGCTGGCCTTCAAGATCATCCACGATCCCTACGTCGGCCAGCAGACCTTCGTGCGCACCTACTCGGGCAAGCTGAAGGCCGGCGACACCGTGCTCAACGCGACCACCGGCCGCAAGGTGCGCATCAGCCGCATTCTGCGCATCCACGCCAAGGACCGCCTCGAGGTCGAAGAAGTCGGCCCGGGCGACATCGTCGCGCTGATCGGTCTGAAAAACACGCACACCGGCCACACGCTGTGCTCCCTCGACGATCCGCTGCTGCTGGAAACCATGCGCGTGCCCGAGCCGGTCATCAGCGTCAAGGTGAACACCGAGTCGCGCAAGGAAGAGGAAAAGCTCAACCAGTCGCTGCGCAAGCTGGCGCTGGAGGATCCGTCCTTTCTCGTGCGCCGCAACGACCGCACCAGCGAAACGATCATCGCCGGTATGGGCGAGCTGCACCTGGAGATCATCGTCGATCGCCTCAAGACCGAATTCGGCGTCGTCGCCACCATCGGCCAACCGTCGGTCGAATACCGCGAGACGATCACCGCCGAAACGCAATACGGCTACAAATTCGCCAAGCAGTCCGGCGGCCGCGGGCAGTTCGCGCACACCGTGATGCGCGTCGAGCCCAACCCCGGCGGCGGCTTCGAGTTCGTCGACCACATCACCGGCGGCGTGATTCCCTCCGAGTTCATCCCCGCCGTGCGCCGCGGCATCGAAGACACGCTGCAGCAGGGCATCCTCGCCGACTACCTGGTCGTCGACGTGCGCGTCGTGCTCGTCGACGGCAGCTTCCACGTGGTCGACAGCAACGAGCAGGCGTTCCGCACCTGCGCCAGCATCAACTTCAAAGAGGCGTTCAAGCGCGCCGCGCCGATTCTGCTCGAGCCGATCATGGCCCTGGAAATCGCCACCCCGGACGACTTCATCGGCGACATCGTCGGTGACCTCAACCGCCGTCGCGGCAAGGTGCTCAATATGCGCCGCTACCGCAAAGGCTCGCAGAAGATCTCCGCCGAAACGCCGTTGATGGAATTGTTCGGCTACGCCTCGGCGATTCGCTCGCTGTCGTCGGGCCGCGCCAACTACTCGATGGAATTGCGCCGCTACGACTGCCTGCCGGCCAACCTGCAGGACAAGGTCCTCGAAGAGGCGCACAAGCGGATGAAGGAAGAGTCCTAACCGTTCCCGCGCCTGGGCAGCAAATGCTCCGCCGCCGGCGGACGCAAATTGTACTGCGAGCTCATCGCCCGCCCGTACGCGCCGACCGTCGCCACCAGAAACACGTGCCCGTCCGTCGGCTCGGCGATCAGCCGGTCGTGCCCGAGCACGTCGCCCGTCTCGCAAATCGGCCCGACGATGTTCGCCTTGATTTTGCGCGCGCCCTTGACCGCCGAAAGGTTGACGATCTCGTGATACGAGCCGTATAGCGCCGGACGCAACAGCGTATTCATTCCCGCGTCGACGCCGACGAACGTGTAATCCTTCTTGCGCTTGAGCTGGGTCACCTTGGCCAGCAACACGCCGGCCTGCGCCACCAGGAAGCGGCCGGGCTCGAGCCACAACTCCAGGTGCGGGTACGCCTGCCGCACTTCCTGCAGACTCTTTTCCACCTGCGCCAGGTCCAGCGCCAACTGGCCGGGCTTTTCCACCACGCCCAGACCGCCGCCCAGATCCAGCACGCGCACGGTCGGCAGTTCGGCGGTCAACGTCGCCAGAAACGACGCCACCGTTTTCCAGTTGCCCGGCGTGAGAATGCCGCTGCCCGTGTGGGCGTGCAGACCGACGATGCGCACGCGCAAGTCCTTCGCCAGCTTCTTGAGCCGGCCGATCTGCTCGGGCGACACGCCGAACTTCGAATGGTTGCCCGCCGTGCGCACGAAGTCGTGATGACCGCGCCCGCGCCCCGGATCGACGCGCACGAAAATTTCGCGCTCGCGAAACGCGTCCGGCCAGCGCTCCAGCGGATACAGGTTGTCGAGCGTCACGATCACGCCCTGCGCGAACGCCTTTTCGTATTCCGCGCGCGCCGCGAAATTCGGTGTGAACAAAATGCGCTTGCGGTCCAGATCCGGCAACAAGGTCAGAATGTGCTCGACCTCGCCCGGCGACACGCACTCGAAGCCCAGCCCCTTCGCCGCGAACAGGCGGATGATTTGCGGATTCGGATTGGCCTTGATCGAGTAGTAAATCCGGTCGACCGACTTGAGCTTCAACAATTCGTCGGCCGCCTCGTTGAGCGTCTCTTCGTTGTACACGTACAGCGGCGTCGACTGCGCGCCGGCCAGCGCCAACAGGTCGTCGCGGCGCTCGCGCCACCAGACGTCGCCCTTGGCCGGTTCGTGTTTGCCGTTCTCCTCGAACACCTCGCTCCAGGTTTTGCCCAGCAGCGCGTCGTGGCGGTGATGCTCGAACAACAAGCGGTGCAACTGCACCAACAGTCGCGGCGCCTGCTCCTCGTCGACCACGAAGGAAAGATTCAGGTCGTTCGCCGCCTGCGTGAACTGATACACCAGCGCGTCTTCAAAGACCTCGAACACGTCGCCGAGTTTGTGCAGGATGTTGCGGATGTTCCGCCCGACCAGGCTCACCGACGCGCACGAGTCGATCTTGCGCACCTGCCCGTAACGCTTCAGGTCGCCGATCAGCACATTGATCGCCTCGTTGTGGAAACCGCCCTCGATCTTGTCCAGCGAGATCGTCACGTTCGTCTCGGAAGTGGACACCAGATTGATCGACATGCCGTGGTGTTTGAAGCATTGAAAAATATCAGCCAGAAAACCGACGCTGTGCCACATCGCCGGCGACTCGATCGAAATCAGCGTGATGTCGTCCTTGGATACGATTGCCTTGACCTGATCGCCGCTGTGCGGAATGTTCTCGGCGATCACCGTGCCCTTCAGCCGCGGCCGAAACGTGCAACGGATGTGCAGCGGGATTTTGTTTTCCGCCACCGGATGCAAACAGCGCGGATGCAGCACCTCCGCGCCCAGCGAGGTGATCTCCTGCGCCTCCTCGTAGGTCACGTAATTGAGCAGCCGCGCCTCGGGAATCAGCCGCGGATTCGCCGAGTAGATGCCCGGCACGTCGGTCCAGATTTCGCATCGCTCCGCGCTCAAAATCGCCGCCAGGTACGAGGCGGAGGTGTCCGAACCGCCGCGCCCGAGCAACACGGTATCGCCGACGTCGTCGCGCGCGATGAAGCCCTGGGTGATGAACACCGAGTTCTCTTCCGCCGAGAAAAATTCGCGCGCCTTCTCGTCGGGCATGTAGCCGCATTGCGCGTTCAGGTAATGTTGCGAAAAGTGCGCCTGACCTTCGTCGCCGGCGCGCAGCACCCCGCGCACGTCCTTCCAGTGCGCGTTCATGCCCTTGTTGCGCAGGTAGGCCCAGCCCAGCGTCGTGGACATCAGTTCGCCGAAGGCCGTCACCTTCGCCCGCAGGCGCGGACTGACCTCGCCGATCATCGTCGCGCCGCGCGTCAGTTGATCCAGTTCGGTGAAAAACTTGCCGAGCAGCGCGTCGGCGTCGACGTTCAATTCGGCGGCCAGCGCCCGGTATTTGTCCTCGACCCGCGCCAGATGCTCGCGGTAGGACGGGTCCGGAATCGCCGCCAGCAGCTTCACGAACGCGTCGGTGACGCCGCTGAGCGCCGAACAAACGACCACCGGATGAAATCCCTCTTCCAAGCGCCGGGTGAGAACGTAGTGAATATTATCCCACCGCTGTTTCGACGACACGCTGGTGCCGCCGAACTTGATGACGATCCACTTGCTATGCTGCATCGTATCCCTTCTCTATCCTTGGATGCAAAATGTCGGAGGAGAATTTACTGCCGGATGGTGAAAATCAAGGGTAAATTGTCAGTTTCTCTTTTCAAGCGCGGGCCGTGCACCTGGCCGACCCGGAGCGGCAATGTAACAAACTTTTTTTCACAACGCAAGTGAAACGTTATTTATATTTGTATAAATATTACATTTTATCGTATATTATACAAAAACGCCCGCAAGGCGTTCCCCGCGGGCGTCTTGATTAATCGTCTATTCCCAAACGAACAACTGCACGGCGATGCGGTCGGTCGGCGTGGTGTGGAACGTGCTGTTGTAATCGCAGTTGCCGGCGGTGTCGTCGAACACGCACCCTTCGCAGTAGTTGTCGTCGTTGCCCGCGCCGGGACGGCACGTGTTTTCGTAGAGCACGTCCTCGTCCTCCCACACCTCGTAGGAGAACGTGTTTTCCGCGCCGGCCGTCACCTGGTCGGTTACGTCGAAGACCTGCGGCACCACCGGCGCGCCGGGGCACCAACCCGCGCGCGAATAATTCCACGTGCCGGCCTGCCCGGGGCCGTTGGGATTGAGCGCGCAATCCAGCCGCCACGGATCGAACGAGAACGGCGTGCCGTTGACCTTCACCACCTGGTCGAGCAGGCAAAACTCCGCGCAGTTGTCCTTGTTGCCCTGCCCGTGGCCGGTGACCAGCACCCGCACTTCGGCCTTGGAGACCGTCGCGGGCAGCGTCGCGGACTTCACGCCGATCTGATCGTTGATCGGATTGTCCGGGTTGCCCACCTCGATCGACTGGCTCTCCCACAGGTTGAAGATATGATCCGGCGCCGCCTCGTCCTTCGCCGGATGGAAGATAAACTTGATCGTCACGCGCCAGCCGTGGCCGTCGCCCACGCTGTTGGGGCCGACCCATGTGTCGATCTGGCTGCGGATCGTCTGCGTGCCGGTCAGCAGCGGCGCGAAGGCGGTCACGTCGGCGAGCATGCACATGCCGATGTTGTAGGGCGTGATGTAGCGCCACATCTCCAGCGCTTCCTCTTCCGGCTGACCCGCGTTGTCGATGAAGAAGACGTACGCGATGCGATCCCAGTTGTCGCAATCGCCGTCGGCGGGGCAGCTCAGCTCGACGCGCATGGTCACTTGCTCCCAATCGCCATCGGGGAAGGTCACCTGCTTGTCGACGACGCGCTGGTTGTCGTCGCCGTCGTAGTAATGATCGACCAGTTCGAAGGCGGTGACGATCGTCGCGGTCGACGGCTCGTCCTCGTCGGTGCAGCCGTACCACGGCGGACCGGGCCATTCCTCCTCTTCGGTGTCGTCGTCGCCGGTATCGTTGTCGTCATCATCGTCGTCGGTGTCGTTGTCGTCGTCATCGTCGTCGTCATCGTCATCGTCGACATCGTCGTCGTCGACGTCGTCATTGTCGTCGTTGTCGTCGTCATCGTCGTCGCCGCACGCCAGGAACATCCCCAGACCGAGGATGAGGACGGTCAGCGCCAGCAACCAGGTCGGCCATTTCATCGCGTTCTCCCCTTTTCGGTTCACTTCGGACTTAAGCGTTTAGTCTATCCGATTGAACTTCGCATGGGAAATGATCTTTGCCGAATGAAAATTTGACAAACAACGCTCGCAAATCTAAGATTCGTTCGCGACCGGCAGGGGCGCCTGTCGTCCAACGCAATCAGAGACCAGAACCATATGCCTCACTCGCTTCGCCGGCGGCAGCGGGCGGAAGAGCGGCGGATCGTACTGCGAGAATTTCAACTTGTTACGACAAAACCGGAAGCAGGTTTTAAATGTGGTTGCAACTGGCCTTTAACGTCTTTGGCGGGCTCGGCCTTTTCCTGTTCGGCATGCAGCAGATGACCAACGGTCTGCAGGCCATTGCCGGCGATTCCATGCGCCGGATCATCAACCTGTTAACCACCAACCGTTTCGCCGGGCTGACCGTCGGCCTGGTGATCACCGGCATCATTCAATCCAGTTCGGTGACCTCGGTGATGGTCGTGGGCTTCGTCAACGCCGGCCTGATGAACATCACCCAGGCGATCAGCGTAATCATGGGCGCGAACATCGGCACCACCGTCACCGGCTGGATCATCGCGATCAACGTCACCAAGTACGCCCTGCCCATGCTCGCCGTCGGCGTCTCGCTGCACCTGTTCGCCAAATCCGAAACGATACAGTTGTACGGCCAGACGCTGCTCGGTCTGGGCATGGTCTTTTTCGGCCTGCTGTTGATGAAAAACGGTTTCGCCCCGCTGAAGGATTCCGAATCGATCGTCAAGATGCTGCAGGCCTTCGGCGCGGCCACCGTGCCGCGTTTGATGTTGACGATCCTCGTCGGCACGCTGGTAACGATGCTGATTCAATCCAGTTCGGCCTTCATCGGCATCATCATGGCCATGTCCTCCAGCGGCCTGATCACCTTCCCCACCAGCGTCGCCCTGGTGCTCGCGGCGAACATCGGCACGACGATCACCGCGCAACTGGCCGCCATCGGCACCAACGTCCATGCCCGTCGCGCCGCCCGCGCACACCTGTTGTTCAACCTACTCGGCGTACTGCTGACCGTCTTCGTCTTTCATTGGTACGTCGACCTGATCGACTGGCTCGTGCCCGACGATCCCGATTTCGTTTCCGGCGACGGCAGCAAGCCGTACATCATGACTCACGTCGCCATGGCCGCCACCATCTTCAACGTGGTCATGGTCGTTCTCCTGTTGCCGCTGGTGCATCAACTGGGCGCCTTCGTGACCTGGCTGGTGCCCAAACGCGGCAAGGACGAGGCGCACCTGGCGCTGGTCGACAAGCGCCTGCTGCAAACGCCCTCCCTCGCCGTCGAACAAGCGCGCCGCGAGGTCGTGACCATGGGCGACTCGGTGCGCGAAATGCTGACCAAGGGCACCTCGCTGTTCCAGCGCGAATCGGGCCGCACGACCTACTCGCGGGAAATTTTCGCGCAGGAAAATTACATCGACGAGTTCCAGAAGGAACTGACGATCTTCCTCTCCAACCTGCTGCAGGCCTCGTTGACCCAGGAGGAAAGCGAGGAAACGCGCGTGCTGTTGCGCATCAGCGACGAGTTGGAGAGCATCGGCGACTACGCGGAAAACCTGGCCAAGTGTTACATGCGCACCAAGAAAAACGAGGAAGGATTTTCCGCCGACGCCACCGAGGACCTGGACCGCATTTCACGACACGTTATCGAATACTTCGATTTGATCCTCAAGGCGTTCAGCGAGCGCGACCGCACGATTCTTCCCGACGCGCGCAGCCGGGGCGACACGATCAATCACATCGCCGACGAGATCCGCGACAACCATCTCAATCGGTTGGATGCGGGCGTATGCGATCCGGTGATGGGGTTGGTGTACAGCGATATCGTGGTCAATCTGCGCCGCGTGAAAAACCACACCTTCAACATCGCCGAAGCCGTGGCGCACTGGCGCTAGGCGTTTTCGGCGCGATTGATCGGCGTGACCACGCCGCGATCGTTTTTCAGTCGATCCTTGTACATCGCGCCGTCGGCGACGCGCAGCAGTTCCTCGGGCGTGTTGCCGTCGGCCGGATAACTGGCGAAGCCCAGGCTCACTTCCGGCTGCACGACCACCCGCGCCACTTTGACCACCAGTCGTTGAATGGCCGTGCGCAAACGTTCGGCCAACACGCGCGCCGCCTTGTCGCCGGCGCCGTTGGCGATGATCACGAATTCGTCGCCGCCGTAGCGGAAGCAGCGATCCTCCGGCCGCAGCACGCCCTCGATCGTCCGCGCCGTTTCGGTCAGCACGCGGTCGCCGATTTCATGCCCGTGTTTGTCGTTGACCCGCCGCAGTTCCTGCAGGTCCAGCAGACACAGCGTGTACACGTCCTTGCGGTCGGGCGCGACCAGCGTTTCGGCAAAATAGCGGCGCATGGCCCGCAGGTTGCCCAGGCCGGTCAGGCCATCGATCAGTGAATCGACGAAGGTGTCGGAGTACTTCAGCGAATTGACCAGCGCCGGCGTCACCATATTGGCCAATTTGGCCAGCAGGTCTTGATGCGCTTCCTGGTAGAAATTTTCCTTCTCCGAATACAGCGTGATCACGCCGATGGTCTGCTTGTCGAACAACACCGGCACCGACAGCGCCGACCGGTATTCGCCGTCGCCGGTGTCGCGTCCGGCCAGATCCAACTGCGCATTGACGTTGCGCATCGGGTGCGCGTTTTGCGCCACCCAGCCGCTGATGCCGCTGCCGAATTCCAGCTCCAGCCCACGCAATCCCTCGGGCATGCGCGCGTCGATGTAATGCGCCTGCAACCGCCGTTCCTGCTGATTGGCCAGGTAGACGATCGCCGCGTTGTAGGGAATCAGCCGCCCCACGCCCCGAATCAGGCTCGCCGCGATCTCGTCGACGGTCAGACTCTTGCTGACCATCTGCGCCACTTCGTACATCAGCAGCATCTCTTGCTGCGTGTAGGAAATCTGTCCGTACAACTGCATCGCGCTTTTGTCCGGCGACAAGGCGTACGGATCGGTGGACGACGGGGTCGAGTACGTCAGTTCCTCGATGCGGCGATCCTCCTCTTCCGCGGCCGCCTCCATCTCCTCGACGTGCATGATGAACACGTCGGCGATTTCCGGATCGAAGCCTTTGCCCCGCTCGTCGCGAATGATCTGCAACGCCTTCTCGCGACACATGGCGCCGCGGTAAGGGCGATCCGAGCGCAACGCGTCGTACACGTCGCACACGGCCAGCATGCGTGAGAACTTGCTGATCTTATCGGCCCTCACCCCGTGCGGATACCCGCGACCGTCCCAGCGCTCGTGGTGGGCCAGCACGACGTCGGCGATCGGAAAATCGCGCGACACGGCTTTGAGAATCTGCGCGCCGACCACCGGGTGCACCTTCATGCGCTCCATTTCGTCGGTGGTGAAACGGCCCGGCTTGTTGAGGATCAGATCCGGAATGGCGATTTTGCCGATGTCGTGCACCAGCGCGGCGAAGCGCAGGCCCTTGAGCTCCTTTTCGTCCTTGACGCCCAGGATCTCCGCGAGCTTGGTCACGTAGGCCTGCACGCGATGCACGTGACCGTGCGTCACCTGGTCCTTGGCGTCGATCGCCAACGACAAGGTTTCGATCGTGTCCATGTGCATCGATTCGAGTTCCTGAATGTGCGCGTTGTTTTCCTCCTCGCGCTTCAGGTTGACCCGCTGACTGAAATGAACCAAACCGATGATGGGAACGCTGACCAGAAATCCAATCACCCCGACGGTGTAATGCAACATATACAGCATGATCGCCACCGAGAGCGCGGCGAAGAAACCGATGCCCGTCCACAGGAAATTCTCGACCCACAACTTCCACAGGTGCATCCGGGTCTGCAGGCTGATCGCCACCGCGACCGTCCAGGAGTTGAGCAGAAAGTACGCCATCGCCATCGCGCACAGCGGCAGCACGTAATGTATCAACTGCGGATGGGCCGGCAGCAGCAGATAATAGGCTTTGCCCGCCGCGAACACCGAAATCGCGCCGGACGCCACGTTGAACGGCGCCTTGTACCACGATTCCTTTTTAATGTGCGGCAGCGTGTTGATGATCTTGCTCACCGCGTCGGCGGCCATGGCCGGCAACGTGCCGTAGATCATCAAAATGGCGTAGATGAACGCGGTGTCCATCGAGAAGTGCACATCAGTGTAGGGAATGCGCACGTTGACGCGCGCGGTGATCAGCGCCAGCGCGACGTACGCCGCCAGCGCCCATTCGATCGGCACGATCTCCAGCGACAGCAACGGCTGCACGAACGCGGCCATCCCCGCGACGATCAAGAAGAAAATATAAAGCTGAAGCTGTCGTGGCAAGTTTTTCCACGGCATGGCGTCCACTCCTTTGCACGCTCTCTCCCTGCCCGGTCCCCACCGGAACGCCATACCTTATTTTGTGCCGCCCCTCTCCCTTAGCATGGTTCTTTTTTTAAAACAAGCTATTAAACGGATAGTTAGTAATAATTCATCTACGGATACACCCGGAGTCTTTTTTTCGCCCGCCGAAATCAAGTTCTCCAGCAATCCCTTCGTCCGCGCCTTCATCGAAGGCCGCCAGGGCGACTACGAAGTGCTCTAAGCCCCGCCGGAATGTTAAAAATCGTGATTTAAATATTTTTAAAAAAATAATTGACAGTTGTTTTTTTTTTTTTGCAAAATAAGCAATAGAAATTTGGAGTTGACCCACCACTTGGAATTGGAGGTTTAAAATGGCTACCGACGACGAAAATCCCTTTTGTTAGGGATTTTCGAGTGCGGATTTTCGATTTTCGAGTGCGGAATGAGGGCGGCCGATACGTCCCGTATTTGTCGCGGTTGTCGGCGCTGAGCCTGCCGGGCAGCGCGGCCTCGGCGGAGCCGTCGTTCACCGGCGTGCTCGTAATCGACAACGACTACGCCAAGTTGTACGAGAAGTACTACGGCGTGAAGCTGTTGAGCAAATCGCTGCTGGCCGACGCCGATCAGATCCAGTTCACCATGCGCAACACCAAGGGTGAAACGGTGGAGATGACGGCGGAGCAGCAGATCATGATCGGCGAGGGCCAGGACGTGACGGTGGTGGATTGAGCCATGGCGAATTTCGTACCATACATCCGCAAACAGAAGTCGCGGCGGGGCGCCAGCTCCGCCGCGTTGGAGGATCGCAACACCTACGCCATTGAGGTTGAGGACGACGACGAGAAAGATATCGTGATCGCTCGGCCGATTCTGACGCCCGGCAGTGCGGTGAAAGCGGTTGTGGAAAGAGAGTCGGTTGTCTGGGCGAAAACGGATGTGTTCATTCCGTATCTTCGAAATCAACACAAATCGGCATCGTCTGTGACCGTGCCTGTCCGCCTGGGAACAAAAGTTCCGCGCTGGTATTGCGGCTTCACCGGCGAAACCAAAATTCGCATCCGAATGAACGGTTATGGATATCAAGGAACCAAGCCGATTCTTTTCTCAATATGTTTTCGCGCCAATGGGATGAGCCTCACTTTTTATCGAACCGTGGAATTGACCTTTGGGCAACCAAAATGGTGCTTTTTCAATTTTGGTGAACGGCAAAGTTATCAAGTATCAATGAACCGTTTCCGAGAAAATTCGACGCTCTACCGTACACAAATTAAAACAATGCAAAAAATTCCGTACTACATGATGGAGTACTTTCATCGCTCCGAATATCCGACAGATGAAGATATTAATGATGCGCGTACCGGCTTGTATATGGATTGCGACGAAACCAAATGGAATTACGGCAATCGCAACCGTAGCGATTTCGACGACATAACCATCATTAATCACTCTGAATACAACGTCGATCTTCGGCGCGTTACCGTGTTTCTCAATGACGTGGACATTCTGGATCGCCATTACGACGACGGGCGGTTGTTGCCGGCGGGTGAATCGATTCATTACAAAGATCGCATTCTCGATCGTCGATATTTATTGGCCGGATACGGTCATGATCACAACAATGAAATCATCCGCGTGGCGGCGACGCATTTGGGTCGAAATTTCCCGACCGATTACGGCGCCGATTGGCCGTATGACGAGGATGCAGGGCTATACATTCATCGTCCACGAGCCTGGTGCTCGGAGTTCGCTTCGTGGGCGATAAGGGAGGGGACGAAGGATAGGCCGTTTCCACTGGATCCAAATGTGACAAATATAGCAGATTTTTGCAATTATTATGAAGATTTAGAAAAAGATGATGGTAGAACATACTGGATTACTGCGAAAAACTGTGACTATGAGGACTTAAATTCGACAATTGAGCCAGGTGATTATTGCTGTTATTATCATAAGATGTCGGATGGCACTCTTGGTCACAATCACAGTATGATTTTCATTCGCTGGACCGACGGATTCAACCCGATGAGAAAAGTCAATAAAATGACCACGATCAGCGGCGTTTCCAGTGGAGTTAAAGTAATTGAGAATTACATGGTCGGGACAGAGTGTAGAGATTACGATAACCGAAACAAATATATCTATTGGAGCAAAATTTATAAGGATAATAAGTATAATGCGTTTGCTAAAACGTATAGGAATCCTCTTAGAACCCCCGGTTCACTTGGCAGGATATTAGGAGCATAAAAATGAAATATAGCCGTTTTGTTTTGATCATTGGAGTGCTATTAATGACAATTTTGTTTTCTTGCTCCAACCACAAAAACGACGATGATGACGATGACGACGACAGCGCGGACGATGATTATGACGACGACATTATTCCGATTCTAAATGAAAACTGGTCATATAATCTAATCGATGAGTATTCTTCTGATTGTTCATTGTCCCTCGACTTAGATAATAATGTTTTTATTGTCTATTATGCCCCATTAAGGGAAGATGGATATGATGAATTATTTTATGTAAATAGTATTGATAATTGGCAAATCTATCCGTTCCCAAAACATGTTGGATCTTGGCACACCACACCAGCGATGGATTCGGTAACGGATGAACAAGACAACCTCCATTTTCTTTATCCCGTTCAACGTGAAGGGGGAAAATTTATTTGCGAATTATATTATAGCAAGTATGATGGAGATTCTTGGAGTTATGATAAAATATCTGATGCAGTTTACACTGATCCATATTCCCTTTCTATTGATAACGTGGGCAATGCGCATATTTCATACTATGATGAATCAGAAAAAAATGGCGATTTAATACATGTTGATAATTCGACCGGCTCGTGGCAATACGAAGTTGTCGAAGAAAATGCTGGTAAATATATGGGGTATTGTCGCGCTGTAATAAAGACATTATCTGATTCATTGTACTTATTATATGTTATAACGGGGGAAAATTATGGTGACAATCATTTGGTGTATGCTCAAAAAAATGATGACGTATGGGAAAAAATAATTGTTGCTGAGAATGTCGATAGCGCAACCATGGACATAGATTCATTGGGTAATGCGCATATCCTTTATCGGAACGATGACATTCTTGTATATGTAAGTAATATGTCAGGCGAATTTATTTCCAAAAGAGCTGCTGATGGGTATTGTAATTGGGCGCAAGAGTTGGTTGTCGATGAAAATAATAATGTCCACATCATACATTCGGGCAGTATGTATAACACGAAAAGTGGTTCTTATTACGTAAATAACATTAGCGGCAATTGGATCTCGGAAGAAATATCGGCTTATTTAACCGATGTGATATCAGCAGAAATTGATTCTGAACAAGTGCTTCACGTCGCAATGAACGCCGGCGATTACCTCTGCCACCTGACGCGGGAAATTCCACAGGAGTAACTCTCAGCAACCGGCGCGCGGTTTACTTGAGCATAAAATGGACTTAGAATAATCGCACGGAACTGGATTGTTTCCGTGTCGGAGGGAAATGCGATGTCCCGTTACGAAGCCGTGCCGCACCCACGCGATCCGAAGTTGGTTTACTACCGCAAAGTGAAGGGCGCCAGCGAACCGCAGGTCGTTCCGGTGAAAAAATCGTCGCGCCAGAGCGCCTCCAGCGTCGTTCCCGCAAAAAGACCGCCGCGTAAAAGCGCCTCCGGCGTTGTCCCGGCGAAGCGGCCCAAGGGCGAAAAGCGAGTCGTGCCCGCCGTTCGCCCCGCCAACCCGGGCAAGGTCGTGCCGGTTATTAGAAAGAATCGTAATTTTCAGTTAGCGACAATCGAGCAACCTCCTTATGATTTTTTTATATATAAAACACCTACGTTTGAACTTGCAGAAATGTATCGTGGCAAAGACTTTCCAAGCGATTATTATGGTTTTATTGATGAATCCTATTTGGAAATTGAAGTGACAAAGGATTCAGGAGATGCGCAGTTACGTTTGGATTTAAACGATGGATACATACATTCGGATTATTTTTCTTCGACGGTTGACCCGATTAGGGGAAGAATTTTTACCATCGAGTTTTTCCACAACGGTCGAAATAGAAATTTAAGACTGTTCGATTGGCCGGAAACAATCATGCCGGCGGAATGTCTTGATCATACGGTTATCCGTCCTCACCCCGGTCATCATATTAATGTAAAGAATGTTCGAATGATCCTGAATGGGACAGTCATCTGTCAGAAACAATTTTCGTCACCGAAGAAAATAACAAATTATCAACCATTGGATCTGACCTCGTATATTCGAGAAACCAGATTGGGCCATTTGCGTAAATACACAAATTCGAACAACCCGATTCTTATCACGGCGGCGCTGGAATGGGGTAAGGCATGGAATATAATGAAATATGGCGGAGTGTGGAGAAAAAGCGTTGTCGGCCGATGGGAAGAAGAACCGGTTAATTGGTGTAGTGAATTTGCTTCGTGGGTGATTCGGCAAGGGAGCAATCTGCATCCGCCGGCAAAATATGGAAGGAATTTAGGCAGTTATGATTTGGCGCGGTATTTTATCGGTCAAGGTTGGGATACGGATTTATTTTTAAAAGGCAAAAAAAATGATATTGGTTTAAATAGATTTATCACACCGAATAATTATATTTCACTTTGGGATGAGGATAAGCATTTGGTTGACCCTAATTATATTAGAAAAAAATATGATTTTGTGGGTATGAAACTACTTGTTGGTGGATTAAACGAAAAATTGAATGAACGAAGAGAATGGTTAGGCACTGAAAATGAAAAAACCTTTACTTTTTTTGCTAGAAATCCACGTCAATGTAGTTACAACAATTTGCCAAATGTAATAAAGCCAGGATTTTATGTGAAAATTAAAAGAGGAACGATAAATGAGCCAATACGAGGCCATAGTACTCTTTTTGTTGATTGGATCCACCAAGAGGATGGCGAATGGAAAAAAGGCTTTGTAAAGAATGGCTTCCGAAATTATTTTTGGGGACTTGGTGGAAACCAGGATGATCGTGTTAAAGTTAAAATTTATGAAATTTCCGAATCGACCTCCACTGCCGATATCTTCTGGAAAGCCAGTTCTGATGCCACCGGGGCTTACGGCTATCAAGACGGATTCGGCGACACTCGTAATTTATCGGTAAAGCCAACAGGCATTAGGGGACGAAGATGAAACGCTTTACTGTTTTATTAATGGTTATTATTGTCGCTTTGTTTTTATCCGTTTCCCAGGCAAATTCTAAGAACACAAATGGAAAAATTTTAGTTAGGTATTCTCCCGACGGTAAAAAAATCAATGATCTGAGATGGGAAACAGACAGTAACTATTCCGCTTTTCTTCCGCTGAGCATCGACCATTTGGGACAGGTTATCGTGTCGGTCGGTAATTTCCTGCTGGTTTTTGATAGCGCGATGGAAACAGTAAGAAAAGGAGATTATTGCGCTCAAAGGTTATTGATTGACAATAACAATAACTATCTCCTTCAAGTGGCAGATGGTATCTTTAAAACTGATGTTGAATTTAATGAAATATGGAAAATTGAAAATATTCATCTAGATCTATATACCGAACCGATAACTTTGGATCATAATAATAATTTTTATTACATCAACAGCACATGTACACCACTAAAGGAATCGGCAACCTTGGTGAAATATGATGAAGCCGGCAATTTTCTCTGGCATATTTCCCACGATGACGAAGAAATCAATCCATGTGTAATGCAGGATATTCTGATATATGATGAATTTATTTATTGGCGGGCCGATGCGCCTAGTAATTTAAATTACAATACGGTTGTTTACAAATATGGCAATGATGCATCTAGTTATTGGCATATAGAAATGGAACATGCTTATAATCTGATGCGATGGAATGAGGTTAATAAAAACCTTGTATTTGCTTCTAAGGATTATCTTACTTTTTATTCGAGTGAAGGAGAACTACTCGATGAGTATTCTATCGACGAGATCGTAGATGCCAGCGGTTCTGCTGTTTGGGTATCCGACCTGGAAATTGATACGGATGGTCAATTCTCCATACTGATTGTTGATCGAGGAGACACGGAAAAAATTATTCTTGAAAAGATCAATCAATTAGGTGAGCCTCTCTGGTCTGCGCCATTTGTTTATTCAGACAATTACCTGATAGACTTTCAAACCCAAATAGATAGTGAAAATAATATTCTCATCAGCGGATTATCTTGTTTTGATGTGAATGATTGCAATTGCGTTCTTTTTAAATTGGATTCAAACGGTAACCATTTATGGGAAAATCGCCTACCTCGGTGTTACTCAAAGGAGTTTACTTGCTCGACTGCCTTGGACGAAGACGACAACATCTACCTTGCCGGATATTACGGTTACGAAGAGGACGATGGCGACGATGATGACGACGAACCCGGCTGCGGGTGCTTCTAACGCGGAAAGCCGAATGCGGAATGAGGACGGTCAATAAAATCCACGTGGCGATGAACGCCGGCAGCTACCTGGTCCACCTGACGCGTGAGATTGAGCCGGAGTAATTGCCACCGGGCGGGCGAAAATATGTTATTCTAAAAAAAAGACCGGCCCACCTGGACCGGTCCTTATGGGGGAATGGGAAGAGTATTTGTTACTCTTCAGGGAACCAATCGTCCGCATTGGACGACATGTCAGGCTCGCCTTCCCAATCGTAGCTGAAGCCACCCAAGACCTCGTTCGTGCCGTCCAGGGAGAACGGACTGACGAACGAACTGCTCCATAAGAGTTTGATGATCGGCGTAAACACGGGGTCCTCCCCGATGATCACGCCCGTCCACGCCAGGCCGGCGCCCCAGATAATGCCCGGTTTGTACGCTTCCTGGTACACGTCCAGCATCGGCGAACCGTAGACGGTCATGCCCGTCCACGCCAGCCCCTGGCCCCAGATCACCTCTTCGCCGGTCAGCGGGAAAATCGTGCTCGACACGAAATCGGGATCGGTCACCCACGGCTCGCCCGGAATCTGGCTCGAGCTTTCCGTCGCCTCGGTCAGATACACCGCGCCCGCCACGTTCAACAAACCGCTGCCCTGCTCGATCGCGTTGAGCGCCAGGCAGTTCGGATCGTCGCGCCACAACGGATCGTCGTAGCACGTCGCCGCGCTGCTTTCGGCCAGCAGCGGCTGCGCGGAGAGCATCAGGATGGCTTTGGCTTCGTTGTTGGTCAGATTCGAATTGGCCTGCACCAGCAGCGCCGCCGTTCCGGCGACGACCGGCGCGGCCATCGAAGTTCCGCTCATCTGGAAGTAGTCGGTTCCGCTGCACGACGTCGCGCCGTAATCGCACCCGTTGACGATCCGGTCGGGATAGATCGTGCCCAGCAGGCTGCCCGGCGCGTAAGGCGCGATGATTTCCACGCCCGGAGCGACCAGGTCCGGCTTGGCCAGCCCGTTCCACGCCGTCGGGCCGCGCGAGCTGAAGAACGCCACGTTGTCGTTGTGCCCCAACGCGTCCCGCTGCCGCTTGGCCGTGCCGCGCATGTCCGACGCACCCACGGTGATCGCCGACGGACTCAAGCCCGGCGAAGCGATCGAACCGTACAGATTCTGGCCGTTGTAGTAGCCGTAGTTGCCGGCCGCGACCACGACGATCAACCGGTTCTGAACCGCGTTTTCCACCGCCTGGCACAGCGGATCGTACTGCCACGGATCCATCGGCGGCAGGCCCAGCGACAAGTTGACCACGCGAATGTTGTAGCGGCCGCGATTGGCCGTCACCCACTCCAGCGCTTCGATCACGTCGCTGATCAGACCGCTGCCGTTGCTCTTGAGCACCTTGGCGATGATCAGATTCGCTTCCGGCGCCACGCCTTCGAACGTCGTGTCGTAACCCAGATCGTACGAACGACGGCCGTTGCCGGCGATGATGCCCGCCACGTGCGTGCCGTGGCCGTAGCCGTCGTTGACGTTAATCACATTGCCTTCGTTGGTGAAGTTGCGCGCGGCCACCACGCGGTTGCCGAACACCTTGGAAAAGTCCGCATGCGTGCGCGCGATGCCGCTGTCCAGCACCGCCACGCCGATGCCCGTGCCGGTGTAGCCGGCAAAGTCGATCGCGCTTTGGCGAACCGCCACCTGATCGGTGCCGATGGTCTTGTTCATCAGGCTCAGATCGCTGACCTGCACGTCGCGATCCGGCGTGATGTACGCAATCCGATCCAGGCTCGCCAGACCGGCGACGATCTTCTCGTCGGCCGACAATTTCATGATGTGCACCGATTCGTACGTGTCGTCGATCGGATACCCGTCGGCCTGCAGTTCCTCGCTCAATTTCCAGATGACCGCCTGATCGGTGGACATCTTCCAGATTACCGCCTGCTCCGCCGACAGCTTCCAGATGACCGCGCCGTCCTGACGCGCCTTCCAGATCACCGCCGGATCCATCATCAATTCGCGGGCCAGATCCTGGTTGATCGCTTCGGCGAAAATCCGCTGCGGATCGGCCTGCACCAGCACGTCCACCCGGCCGTACTCGGCCAGCAGCGGCATCAGATCCGGCGAAATTTTGGCCTGCTGTTGCGGCGTCAGATCGTCGAACGTCTGCGGCGCTTCGTTCATCGTCGCCTGTTCGACATCTCCCCCGCATCCGAAAAATGAAAATACCGTGATCAGCAATACGAACCAAAAGAACCGTTTCATCAATTCCCCCCCATGACGGCGGCCGTTTCCTCCACCTCATCAATCGCGGCCTTGCCGTTGCTGTAAACATGAACTTTGAGCGTGGTCGGATTTTCCTCGTGATCGTCCAATTCCTGAACCAGACGTTGCTGCAATGCAAAAATGGACAGGGCGGTTACCTGATCCAACCGACTGGGCGCCATAACGTGAATTTGCTGTTTTTTCCGCATACGCACAGTGAACCTCGGATTTTATTCAGACCGTGCATTTACAAAGCACATGCCAAGGTCAACCGCTTTGGAAGGAAGTGATGCTATCTGATTGTTTTATAATGCTTTATTATTTCTCGACCGGGTTATCGAATACCCCGCGTCCCCTGCCCCTTTTTGCCGCCGGAAAGCCGTGCATGAGGCAATAATTGCCTTTATTATCAACCGGTTTTTCTTTTAAAACATTGGAACAACCGTTCAAATTCAGTCAAGCTTTTGACTAATTGACGCCCCAATTTCGCAAATTCATCTAAATAACAACCGCATTTTCGGCCAAAATGTTGACACAAATCCACCGCTATTCGCCGCTTCCAGGAATCCCCACCGAAAAGCCATTCTAAATATCCAACATAACATCTTATTATTACACAGTATTATGCAAGTCAAAAGATTGACTACAAGCTCTCGACACTCCGCCCGCAAGCTTGTCGTAATCTTGACAACATTCCGTGTTAATTGAACGGATATTCAGTTTCGGGTGGATCATAAAAAAATGGCGCCCCCAGCAGGAATCGAACCTGCGCACACGGATCCGGAGTCCGTTGCTCTATCCACTGAGCTACGGGGGCGTAAAAGGAAAGAAGTGGACCGTAGCAGATTCGAACTGCCGACCTCTGCCTTGCGAAGGCAGCGCTCTTCCAGCTGAGCTAACGGCCCACATCCGGGATGCGTTATATAATCAATTCCCATGCAATTGTAAAGGATTAAATTCATTGAAGCCAGTTGAATTCAGCGAAACAACTTTTCCGGATCGCCCTTGTGATATCCATAGATCAACACGTCGCCGCGCCGGTAATTTTGCGCCAGTCCCACGTTCTCGAAGCTGATGCCCCCGTGCACCTCGACGCTCGATTTCCAGTACACGAACCGCCCGTTGACCAGCCCCCGCAGGCTGTCGTCGTAGGCGCCCATCGGCTTGCGGAAGTACTGCGTCAACACGCGCCGGTGCGGATACCCGCCCGCTTCCCACGGCTTCTCCTCGTCGGGCCGCGCCGCGAAAACCACGTCGCCGTCGGCGTTTTTGCGCAGCAGGTCCAGCGGAAAGAACCGGATCGGCGCGAAGCCCAGCGCGCGGTAATGCGGCCAGATCGTCCGTGCGTTGAGCACCCGGCCGCGCAGATACACGTCGCGCTGCCGCGTCAGGTTGCCGAAAGTGGACGACAAAACGTTGTAGCGCATCGCCTTGCCGCCCGGCTCGTCGTAGAACACGAACATCGCCTCACGCGGCCGGTCCGGGTAGAAATGCACCAGAAAATACGGGCGCGCGCCGTTGGGAAATTCCTCGCAACGCACCGCCAGCGACATCACCGGATCACCGTTGGCGTCACGCCCGGGCCGCGCGACCTCCTTCCAGGGCGGCGGCTCCTGGTCGCGCCAACGGTCGTAGTCGCGATGAAACTCCGGCGGATAGGCGAATATGCGAATGCCCGGCGCCTTGTCGCTCGGGCTGCGGTCCAGCTCGCTCTGGCCCAGTTCGCCGTCCATAGTCACCGGCGCGACCGCCAGAAAGTTGATGAAATACAGCGCGCCGTCTTCCTCGAAGCCCATGCGCAGCAGGCCGCGCGGCCCGCCCACGTCATCGCGCCCCAGGCCGACACGCGCCGGCGCAATGCCCATCACCATCCCGTCGCGCACGCCCCAAATCGGATAATCCCCCGCGCTCATCGGCCGGATGAACGGATCGTCTTCGCCGAAGCGATCGATCGTCGGCTCCCACTGCACGCCCAGCGGCGACCACGACGCGCACCCTGACGCCGCCGTTACAATGAGCATCAATAGGAAGAAGCGTTTCATTGAAAAACATCATCGCACAAGCTCCGATGTCGCACAAAGGCGAAAGATCCGGCGTTTGAGTACGGCCGTTCGATTGTGTCTTCATTGACCTTGACTAATTGTATCCGCTTCCGCTATACAAAAGGTCCTATTCAAAAAACCGATTGTATTACCCGACGGAAGCCACGTCGGGCTGTGGGTTTAAAATTCATTTCATTCAAAAGGAGGAACCAATGAAGAAAATTCTTTTGATCAGCGCCCTGATTCTGGTTTTCGCGGTCGGCACCGCTCTGGCGTTCGGCATTCCGGGCGTGAGCAAGTCCAACCTGAAGAAAGAAGTCAAGCAGCTCAAGTTGACCGAAGCCGCCGGCACCCTGAAGGATTTCGAAGGCGGCGACCTGGACCCCAACAAGGCCAAGCAGGTTGAGTACACCGTGTACAACGATGCCGATTTCGACGGCTTCTCGCTGTCGGTGGCCAAAATCGAATTGATCCTCGCGTTCGGCAACAACGTGGTCGCCGACATCAACGCCAAGCTGGACACCGCTGAAAAGCAGGAAGACCTCGACGTGCTGAAGAAAAACGCGGAAGCCGCCAGCGCCGCTCTGACCTCCATCGCCACCGAAGCCCCGAAACTGGTCGACTCCTCGAAAAACATCATCAGCAGCATCAAAGGCAAAGTGACCAAGGATCCGTTGGGCTACGGCAAAAACGCGAAAGACATGTATGCCACGCTCGAACACGGCGCCGAAGTGGGCAAAAACGCTCCCGGCCAGATCAAGACCCTGACCGAAAACCTGGTCGAGATCCTCGGCAAAATCAAGACCAAGGGCGACGAACTTAACGCGAAAGCCGCTGAATAATAACTGACCGTTTTTTGATGATATTTTGCAAGGGCGGAAGATTTCCGCCCTTTTTTTTTATGTATTTTCATCGGCCGACCGATTCGTTATACTGCGTAACCAATTTTGGGTCTGAATGATACCAAAAATGATTGTAGGACAATGAAAGCGTTGACGAATACAAAGCGAATTTTCCGGTGGTTGGCTCCCGCGATCCTCTCGCTGTTCTTGCTGACGGCCTGCTCGGGCATCGAGACCTGGTGGGCGGTGCGCGGCTTTTCCAAGCACGCGGGCACGACGATCGCCCATGCCTTGGTCAAGGAAGTAGACTGGGCGGCCGAACGCAAAACCCGCTTGCAGGAAGGCATTACCGCGCGCAACCACGATCACGAACTGTTGCAGACGGTGTACGAGGCGAACGGCTATTCTTATCGCTTCGTCAAGAACCATCAGCCGACCAAGGATCACGAAATCCTCAACGGCCTCATCGACGCGGCCTATCACGAAGGCATCGACCTCGCGCCCTATCAGGTCGACGTGCGCAAGCAATACGAGCAGGATCTGATTAAAGCCGAGCAAACCCTGAAAGAGCTGGAAGCCAACAATCTGGCCGTCAGCGAAAGCGAATGGACCGCCCTCAAGCAAGCCCTGCAAAACGCGCAGATCGACAATCTGTCCGCCGCCGGCATTTTGCATTTCATCCAGAAGACGGAAACCGACGGCAAGTTCCCCACGCTGCAAAAGGCGATCAGCGAAGGCTCCGAGGCGATTCTCGCCCGCAAACGCGCCGAAGCCGGCCTCGAACTGCTGGACGCCATCAATTTCTTCAAGTACTGCCGTGAATACAACGTGGGCGACGACAAGCTTGTGCCCACCTGGGACGCGAGCGTCAAGGACCTCGGCGGCACGCTGACGCAGCTCAAACCCTCGCTGCCGCATTACGACGCGCTGGTCAAGGAACTGGCCCGTTACCGCGCGATCGCCAAAGCCCATCAGCCGATGAGCTTCAACATCAAACAACGCTTCAAACTCGGCAGCACCAACCACGAGATGGTGCGCAAAATCCAGGAACGCCTGCAAATGGAAGGCTACTGGAGCGGCGCGCTCGACGGTCAATACGACGCCGCGCTCGAAGAGGCCGTCAAAGCGTTTCAGACCAATCACCAGGTGCTGGCCGACGGTAAGGTCGAGCGCGTGACGCTCACCCGCTTCAACGTCACCTGGGATGACTACGTGCGCCAAATCAAACTGGCGCTGAAAAAATACCGCCACAGCCACACCAACAACGGCGACAAATATTTCGTCTGGGTCGATGTCGGCGCGCAGGAACTGGAAGTCTACGAGGACGGCGGCAAGCAACTGCTGCGCAAACACCGCGTCATCGTCGGCAACCTGGCCTCCAAAAATCACACGCCGCTGTTCACCGATCAGATCGAAATGGTCGTCTTCAATCCGCCCTGGCTGGTGCCCGAACGCATCATCCTCGAGGAAATGGCGCCCGAATACGCAAAAGACCCCGAGTACTTCAAGAAAATGGGGTACAAGGCCAAAATCGTCGAGAAGAGCGAAGATAAAATCAAAATCGAAGCCGTCACCCAGCCGCCGGGGCCGGGCAACGCGCTGGGCAAGGTGAAGATCCTCTTCCCCAATCCCCATGCGGTGTACCTGCACGATACGCCGAACAAATACCTGTTCAACCGCGCGCTGCGTCCCTTCAGCCACGGCTGCATGCGCTTGCAAGATGCGGTGGATCTGGCCCGGTTCCTGCTCGAAAAAGACAAAAACAACTTCGTTCCGCAAATCGAGGAAACCCTCGAAAAGCGGCAGACGATCAAGGTCGAACTCAATCAGGCGGTGCCGATTTACATCGAATACATCACCGTGAAAGCCGATCAACAGGGCAAGGCCATCTTCTACGAAGACGTATACAAAATGGATGAAGAGGCTCTCGCGCAGATGTCAGTCGATTGATTTCTTCTATTTTTTCGACATCTTATACGCTCTTGCGCAAATTATTGACTTCTTGTCTCGATAATCTATAATTTCCTGAATTTGACGCGCCCGTCAGGGGATTTTTTTAATCTTTCCCCGCCCACCTGGGTCAAAGGAATCGCGTCGCTAATTAAAACAACGCATGCGAGATTAGATGCGCAAGAGACTGAGAAATTCCATCGCCACTTTACTGCTGGCAGTCCTCGTCGTCTGGATGACCCCGACGGCGATCGCCATGGTTCCGGGCCCGACCGAGGAGGACGACAAACCCCCGGTCACGAAAACCGACGCGCCCTCCATCGCCGTTCCCGAATTGGCGCCCCAGGTCAATCTCCCGGCTCCGTCGATCATGCCGCGCCGCCATTACGCGCAGTGCATGTCCATCGGCCTGCCCAACGGCGGCGCCCTGCGCGACGGCGTGTTGTTCCCGCGCGAAAATCCGTTTTATCTGGCCAACCGGGCCGACAACCAATACGCCACGCCGGAAACCATCGACGCCCTGCTTTACGCGGCGGCGAAGGTCAATCGCAAATTCGGCCGCTCGCAAAAATTGGTGCTCGGCGATTTGAGTTCCCGCAACGGCGGCAAACTGCGCCATCACATGTCGCACCAAGCCGGTCGCGACGCCGACGTCGGTTTCTATTTCAAAAACGGCAGCCCGGGATTCCTCTCCGATTTCAATCCGCAGAATTTCGACGTGCGCCGCAATTGGGCCTACATCGAAGCGCTGTTGGAAATCAACGCGGTCGAGTACATTTTCGTGGACACCAGCGTCCAGAAGATGCTCTACGAATACGCGGAAAATCGGCTGCATCTGCCGCCGTCCTACTTGGAAAAAGTGTTTCAGTATCCGCGCACCGGCAGCAACCGCTACGGCATCATCCGCCATGCGCGCGGGCACCTGAACCACTATCACATCCGCTTCTACAGCCCGATCGCCGTCGCCAACGCCATGCGCGCCAACTTCCAGGATGCGCGTTTGGCCGAACTGCAAAGTTCGATGCACGGCTACGTGATGGCCGACATCGGGCCGGTTAGCCACAAAACGACCGAGGCCAAACCGCTGATCGTGCCGACGATGGTTCGGCCGCAGTCGCCGCCGCCGCCGGGCTCGCGCCGGATCGTCTACAACGTGCACAGCGGCGACAGCCTGTGGTCCATCGCCCGCAAGCACGGCACGACCGTCAACCGCATCCGCGAGTGGAACAACCTCGCCGCGTCGCAACGACTGCACGTCGGTCAGAAACTCTACATCTACGTCAAAAATTAGCCCATTCAACTTGACCGGCCGCCGGCGCGCCCGCAGAATATCCGCATGCGTATCAAAATCATCGCGATCATCGTGTGTCTGTTCGCGCTGCCCGCCTGGGCCGCGGCGGATTTGCTCTACCCGCTCAAAGCCAAGCCGGCGATCTCCAGCGGTTTCGGCCAGTACCGCATCGGCCACCCGCACGGCGGCGTCGACCTGTGGACGTTCCTCAAGATCGGCACGCCCGTCCTGGCCGCCGACGACGGCGTCATTTACGAAATTCGCTGTTCGACGGTCGGCTACGGGCGCGTGTTGTATCATCGCCTGCGCGACGGCCGCGTCGCCGTCTACGCGCACCTGAGCGGCTTCGCGCCCAAGATCGACGCGGTCGCCAAAAAGATCCAACAGGCCAACGGCCGCTTCAGCTTCAGCAAGAGCCTCACGGCCGGCGAGGTGATTGCCGTGCAACGCGGCGAGGTGATCGGCTTCGCCGGCGACAGCGGCACCGACGTGGCGCACCTGCATTTCGAAATCCGCGACGGCAACGGCCCGGTCAATCCGTTGCGCGCCGGCTTCCCTTTCACCGACACCCAGGCGCCGATTTTCGCCGCGCTGCACCTGGAGCCGCTGACCTTCGACGCGCACGTCGACGGACGCCATGCCGAGCGCATTTTCCCCTTCTCGCCGACCGTCGGCGGCGCCTACCGCCTGCCGGAGATCGTCATCGGCGGACGCGTCGGCCTGAGCGTGCACGCGTACGATCGCGCCAACGGCACCAAGCGCCGTCTACCGCCTTACGACATCAGCATGACCATCGACGGGCGACCGTGGTTCGAGCACCGCTTCGACCGCTTCAGCTACAACGAACGCTTCGTCAGCAACCTCAGTTACATCTACCGCCTGCAGGTGCAGCGGCGCGGCACGTTCATTCGCCTGTTTCGCCGCTACGAACGCACCGTGTTTCATCCGACCGACCGCACCGGCGATCTGTCGACGCTCGCGGCCGGCAAGCACGAGGCCCGCATCGTCGTGCGCGACGAGGCCGGCAACCAAAGCGAGGCGCGTTTTCCGCTGCTGGTGCGGCCGGCCTGCCGGGTGGAGGATACGCGCTTTTTCGCCAACGAAACCGGCCCGCACCTGGCCTTCACCGCCGAGGCTTGCCGCACCGTTACGCTCCGTGACGACGATGGGCGTCAACTGCCCCTGCAAGTGACCGGCGACAATCGCCGCTTCGGCGCCGAGCTGCGCGACGTGGCGCCCGGCACGCTCTTGCGCGTCGATGCGGTCGATGCCTTCGGCGCGGTTCGCCGGTATCGTTGGCGCATGCCGCGCACCGATCGTCCGCCCGTATCGCTGGTCGTGCTGACCGACGTCCGCACCGATTGGCAGGAGGATAAGCTGCTTGTCGAGGCCGACGGCGGGCCGTACAACGGGGCCATGCCCACCGTGCGCGTCGTCGCCGGCGGGCGTGAACAACCGCTGCCGCGCCACTGGCTGCAGGTGGACAACAATCGCACCACACTGGCCGTGCCGCTCAAAGGCGTTTCCTCGCCCTTGCGCGTCGACCTGCTCTGGGCCGAAAACGACGGCGCGCCGCGCGTACAACGCCTCGACCTGCCCTTCCAGACGGCCGACGGCGGCCGGCGCCTGGTCAGCGACGACGGCGGCGCGACCATCGACATTCCGCGCCGCGCGTTCTTCCGCCCGCTGCCGGTCGCGGTCACCCAATCCACCGCCGCAACGCCGACGTGGCTCAAGGCGGTCAGCCCGCTTTACACCTTCTCCGGTCAATACACGCCCCTGCACAATCCGCTGAATCTGACGATCAACCCGGCGCCCGGCACGTCCACGGCGCACACCGGCGTCTACCTCTACGACAAGGGCACCTGGTGGCACCTGGAGGCCGGCACGCGGGCGAAAATCCCCACCCTCGGCTCCTTCGCCCTGCTGCGCGACATCGCTCCGCCGCAGATCGGCAAATTCTTCGCCGGCAAAAAACGCCTGAAGATCATGGTTTCCGATCAGGGCAGCGGCATCAGGGAAAGCGGCATTCGCGTGCTGCTCGACGGCCGCGCGCGGATCTTCGAATACATGCCCTTGAAAAATCAGTTCGTGGTGGAAATCGGGAAGAAACTTAATCCGGGCGCGCATCGGCTGGAGGTAACGGTAAGCGACCGCGCCGGCAACGCCTCGACGGCGACGTTCACGTTCGATCGTTGATCAGCGCTTGCGGCCGACCGGGATTTTCAGCTTCATGCCGACGCTCAGGTACTTGCCGCGCGCCTTGGGATTGTACCGCTTGATCATCGCGACGCTCGTGCGATAACGCTTGGCGATGCCGCCGAGCGTGTCGCCCTTCTTCACACGGTAATAGATGAACTTGCCCGCGGGGGCCTGCGGGCTTTGCAGCTTTTTCAGGTCGGCTTCGCTCAGATAAATCTGTTCGGCGGGCGTTTCCTTGAGCAGTTTGTCGACCGCCTCCAGCTTTTCCGACGGCACGTTCAGCCGGTAGCCTTCCACCTTGGGCGGCGTGGTCGTGCCCAGCAATTCCGGATTGAGCGCCTTGAGTTCCTCGTACTCGATCTGCGTCAATTCGGCGAACTTTTTCAGTTCGATCACGCCCTTGAGCTCGATCCGCTTCACGTCCAGCGGCGGTTCCGGGGCCACGTACAAGCCGTACAACTCCGGCTCGCGGGCGATGAGCACCGCCGCGAAATACTTGGGCACATAGGCCTCGGTTTCGGCCGGCAGCGCCAGATTCCAGTAGCTCTTTTCGCCGTTGGACATCGCGCGGTTCACGCAAGCCTCGCCGCAATTGTACGCCGCCAGGGCCAGCGCCCAGTCGCCGAGATGGTCGTGCAGATCCTTGAGCAGCCGCGCGGCGGCCCGCGTCGATTTTTCCGGGTCGCGCCGTTCGTCGACCCACTCGTTGATCTTCAGTCCGTACGTCTTGCCCGTCGACGGAATGAACTGCCAGATGCCCACCGCCAGCGCCGGGCTGTACGCGTAGGGCGAATAGCCGCTCTCGATGATCGGCAGGTACGCCAGATCCTCCGGCAGGCCCTCTTCCTTGAGCACGCGCCGGATCATCGGCAGGTAGCGCGTCGAGCGCGCCAGGTAGCGCTGCATGCTCTCGCGGCCGGTCACCGTGTAGTAGCCCAGCCATTGCTCGACCGACGGATGAAAATCGATGCCGATCAGCGTGCGCTCGATGCGTGTGGGCTGGAAGCGCCCCGACAACCGCCCGATGCGCACCTGCGCCAGGCAAACCTCGAAAAACAGCGAATCGATCTTCTTGGTCGCTTCCGGATCGACTTCGCGATTGAACGGCTTCATCAGAATCTGCAACACGGCGTTGTAGGTCGTGTGCGCCTCGTCGAACCGCCCGGCCTGCGTCTGTTCGATGCCCGCGACGTACAAATCGCGCGCCCGCGAGTACAGCTCCGCCGGCGGCAATCCGGGCGCTTCGGGAATGTTCATCGGGGCGGCCTGGGCGTCTTCCGCCGGAGCCGTGGCGGCCTCGTCGGCCTCGTCGACGGTTTGGGGTTCGGCGGTACGTATCCAACTACAGCCGGTCAACGCTGTCAGCAGAAATATTGCCAAGAAAATCGTCAGCCAGTGACGCATGGAACCTCCTTTGGACCTGGATACGAACGGCGGGACCCGATAACCGGGTGACGAGGAGGATGGATGGGCGGTACTGGATTCGAACCAGCGACTTCCACCGTGTGAGGATGGCACTCTACCGCTGAGTTAACCGCCCAAAACGCAAAGTGGACCTTTAATACAGCAAAAGGACGCAAAGTGCAAGAATCAAGTCACGTTGCCGCGCCCTTTTTTCACGATCAATCCGCCGGCCAAACCGGCTGATTTCAAGGCGATCCACAGCAGGCAGACGCCCGGCAGGCCGATCGCCGGCAACAACACCACCCCGACGGTCGCCGCGCCGATCATCGCGGCCAGATGATCGAGCGCATCGACGATCCCCGCCCGCCGTCCGGCCCCGACGCCGCCGTGCGCCAACAACGCCGCCGCCGTCGGAAACGCCGTGCCCGCCGCCGTGCCCGTCGCCGCCACCAACAAAACCAATAGAATTTGCGAAAGCGCGCCCGCCCGATCGCCGATCCACCACAGGAAGATCGTCATCAGCAGCCCAACGCCGGCCAGCGCCGCATCGCCGACCAACAAGACGTTCAGCGGGTCCGCTCCGGTCCGATGCGCCCGGCGCGTCGCCCAGGCGCCGCCCGCCGCCAAGCCGCCCATGTACGCCGCGATCAGCAGCGCGATCTTCTGGTACATCTGCCCGAACAGCGATTGAAAGGCAATCGATGCGACGATCACCGCCGCCATCCCTACGTACCCGCTGGTGGCCACCGCCGTCAGCGCGTAACGCCGCCGCGCCCCGTTTCGCGCGCCCGGCAGCGGCACAAGGGCCGTCAGCAGGCAGACGATCACCCAGAGCGTCCACCAGAACGCGTCGCCGGTCGCGTTCAGCCACTTGACGAATCCGCCGATGCCGCCGCCGGAAAATCTGTCCCAGACGCGCAAAAATGCGAGGTATGACACCGGCCGCAGGTCGCGGTTGAGGCGCCCGGGATACGCGGCCAGTTCGCGCCGCATGGCCGCGATGCGCTCGGGCACCACCCACTGGTCGATCACTTCGGGCGGCACGTCCGGCGGCGCGTCGAAGGCCGACAAATACCGCTCCCGCAATTGCGCCACCTCGCCGCTGAGCACGCCCTCGCCCTTGGCGGCGAACAGGTGAATCGTGTCGCCCGGCAGCGCCAACACATACGGAAACACCTGCCGCAGCGTGTACTCGATCGAGCCCAGGTACGGGCCGACCTCCTCGCCGATCAGGTTGTCCGCGCCGGTCAGCGTCAACGCCAACACGCCGCGCTCGCTCAGCCGTTCATGCACCTCGCGGAAAAACTCGATTGTGTACAGGCGGTTGAGCCACGCGGTCGACGGATCGGGCGCGACGATCACCGCCAGATCGAAAGCGGCATCCCGTTGCTTGACGAACCGCCGCACGTCCATCGTCCGCCAATGCACGCGCGGCCCGGCCAACAGCCGGAAATCCTCGTCAGGCAGTCGGGCCAGAATCTCCCGCGACAATTGCGCGTCCAGGTGCACGACGTCCACTTGTTGAATGTGCGGCGCGGCCAGCAACGCCGCGCCCAGGCCCGTCAGGCCGCCGCCCAGGAGCACGACTTTTTCCGCCCGCGGCTGTTGCGCCAAAAGCAACGCGGCTTCCTGCCGGTAAACGAACGGATCGGGAAAACTGTCGAGGTAGCCGCCGTCGCCGTAAAGCTGCGCCTGTTGCCCCGCCCGCGCGAAGACCGCGTTTTGGTAGCGGGTCTGCACGGCCTCATCGAATTGCGCGCCGGTTTGCTGCGCATCGAAACGATAACGCTCCAGCCGTTGTTCGACGCGATCGTCCGCCGGACCCAGCACGAACAGCGCCGTCAGCACGACGCCCGCCGCGCCGATCCATCCGCCGACGCGCGGCAGATTCCAAAATGCGAGCCCCAACAATAAGACGCCGACGGCGACGGCGATCGCGCCGCTTGGCGGCACGCGGGGGACCAGCACGAAGGCGAAGAACAAACCGGCGGCCAGGCTGCCCACCGCTTCCCAGACAAACAAGCGGCCGACGATGCGTTCGTCGCGCCCGTGCAAGGCGGCGAAATAGGCGAAGACCGCGCCGATCCAGAAGCCCACCGGCGAGCACAGTAGCGCCGCGACGGCCACGGCCGACCAGCCGGGCACCAGGCCGGGCAGCACGGGAAAAATCAACGGCAACAATTTGATGGCGATCAACGAGGCGGGAGGCAACACCGCGCCGGAAAGAAAAACCGTGGCGCTCCAGAACGAGAGGCGACGCAGGCGATCGGCCAGCCGGCCCCACAACGTCGCGCCGATGGCGATGCCGGCGAACCAGGCCGCCCACAGCAGGCCGATGGCCATCTCGTTGCCCTGCACGACCGCCAGGAACTGCCGCAGCAGAACGGTCTGCCCGATCAGCGCATAGGCGCCCAGGGCGACGAACAGGGCCGCCGTGCGTCGGGTGGAGGTGGTGAGCGCATTTGCCATCGCTTTGCCCGTCGATTCGCGTGTTCGCTAGGGCGATAGCATATAAAAAAAAGGGCGGCAAGCGCTACCAACACAGCTTTCGCCTAACGGCGAAAACCATGGCACACGGAAAGAAGCATCTCTGGTTTGTGTGCCACACTTTTGGCGATAGCCAAAGGTGTGGTGTCGATTATTCGACTTTATTCCCACACTGATAAACTCACTTGCTTCGTTCGCTCGTGTATCAGTGCCACCGGCCACGGATGACTTTGTCGGCAATAAAAAAAGGGCCGGCAAGCGCCGGTCCGCGATCCAGGGATGGATCGCCATTTTCGACGACGGCATCCGGCGGCGAAAATGAAGGGAGACGGAAACCACGCT
>Ga0116164_10000044_pt1 | contig 118569 bp, 96 predicted proteins | sample AD_UKC109_MetaG_FD_89888 | JGI IMG/M metagenome (GOLD analysis project Ga0116164, IMG submission 89888) | Active sludge microbial communities of municipal wastewater-treating anaerobic digesters from Hong Kong - AD_UKC109_MetaG | ecosystem: Engineered > Bioreactor > Anaerobic > Digestate... | reverse complement strand
GATTGCCTTCCCGACTTTCGAATTGGAACACCCTGAGCCCCGGAGGGGCGACTGGTCAGTAGCGAAGGGCGGCAGCCCTGGAAACTGCGACCTACCCAGAACCAACAAGCCCCGGAGGGGCGCAGGAATCTTTGACAATTCGCATCAGATCGGCCACGGCGACTTGCGTATGCGTTGAAAACGATCGGCTGTTCCGCCGGAGGCGAACATCGCTTGCACCCCTGCGGGGTTTGCTTGAATTTGCCTCGTCTGATTCCAGGGCTAAAAGCCCTTCGCTATTGACCTGCGCCCTGCGGGGTGGAAGATCCTGCGCGGAAGTTCATTTCAACGTCACCCGTTTTTTCTTCTCGGAACACCCTAAATCAAAATCGCCTTAGACACTTACGTTAATGGTGTTGATGTCAAAAGCGCGACGATTGGAAGGATGCCTTTTCATCTGTTGGGGCAGAGATCATCATTTTCGATTGTTTTTTTAACATAGAAAAACCCGCCACATTTGAGCTTGCTCCCGAAGGCGCAGAGGCTTGGCGGGTATGCTGGGTAAACGTTATAGAATTTTGATAATTCTGTCAATTATTATCTCCATTATTCTGAATTAATTTTTTTAAATGGTAGTATAAAGGAGTTAACTGCCCTTCAGAGTCTAGCGGACCCATATATTTCCCAGCAAATATTTCATAGCACCCTGTTCTTACGATACGAAAAAATAAGCTATCAATTTCATTTTCTGGTATATCAAGTTTAATCTTCAAATCATTTTTAAATTCACCCCAAATAACATGTGATCGTTGAGCGTCATTTAGTAATTTATAATCTGTCAATCCATTATTTGGCTCTCTCGGATATTTTATTTTATAAACAGTTTCCGCCCTTGCTTGCCATTCATCAAGAAGAAAAAGTATGGTCAATTCACGATAGGATAAATCGTCAAGTATCGAAAGATAATCTTCAAACTCATTGACATCATTGATTAGATTTTCTACGACACTTGAAGAAAGAAGACGTGCAAAAAATCTGATTTTTTCACGTCTACGAGTATGAAGAACCGCTTGTATCGTTTTCATAAAACAGTGAAGAAAATCCTCTGACTCAATCAATTCTGGAGTTAAGTCAACGTTATTATTTATTAACTCGTCTAAAAACGCTTCAATCCGCTCTCTTGCTATTGTGTCTAATCGTGATGTTAACCATGCATCGATTGATGATGTGATTGGGAAAAAGGCCATAATTGCTTTTACCCAAGGGTTATCAGTGGGATATTTTTGAAGAAGTTTATCAAGAGCATCAATCATCATTTTTACCCTCCATAGCCCAGCTGACTATCTATGAATTATATTATTCTGGGTAGCATTTACTTTTATATAAAATTCCAGAAAGTTCTTAAAAAATCCAGCCCCCCTACGCCACGGTTTTCCTGAACCGGGCGGAGGCCAGCGCGAAGACGAGGGCGCCGACGGCGAACAGCAGGTAGAACTGCGGCGCGAGGGTGTAAAAGTCCATGCCCTTGAGGATCACGCCGCGCACGATCACCAGGTAGTAGCGCAGCGGGTTGAGGTAGGTCAGGTACTGCACCGCCACGGGCATGTTGGCGATGGGAAACATCAGCCCCGACAGCAGCACGGCGGGCATGATGATCAAAAACGACACGAAAATCGCCTGCTGCTGCGTCTGCGAAATCGTCGAGATGAACAACCCCATGCCCAGCGTGGTGAACAAAAAGACCGCCGTGGCGAAGTACAGCAAGCCCACCGAGCCGCGCAGCGGCAGTTCGAAATGCCCGACGGCGACCACGAGGATGAACGTCACGTCGATCAGCCCCAGGATGGCGAAGGGCAGCATCTTGCCCGCCAGCAACTGCCACGGCTTGATCGGCGTGACCACCAGTTGCTCCATCGTGCCCACCTCGCGCTCGCGCGTGACGGCCATCGAGGTCAGCATCATCGTGATCACCATCAAAATCATCGCCAGCACGCCGGGCACGAAAAAGTTCACCGACTTGAGTTCGGGGTTGTAACGGAAGCGCGTTTCGGCCTCGACGACCGGCAGCGGCCGCGCCGCCCCGCCGAGTTTCGCGCTGACCATCCGCATGCGTGCGGCGATTTGGTCCTGCGCGTACGAGAAGAAAATCTTGCTCAGATACCCCGCGCCGATCTGCGCCGAGTTGGATTCCGCGCCGTCGACCAGCACCTGCATCGTCGCCTGCCGTCCGCGCGCCATGTCGGTGGCGAAGCCGGCGGGAACCACCAACACGATGTCGGCCAGGCCGTGCACCAGCGCGCCCTGGATGTCCGCGTCGCTTTCGGCCGCGCCCGCGTCGATGAAATACCCCGAGTTGAAAATCGCCCGCTGCAACTCGCGACTTTCGGCGCTGCGGTCCAGATCCATCACCGCGAGATTGATATTGTTGACGTCGGTGGTCAGCGCGTAGCCGAACGGGAACAACTGCAAAATCGGCGCGATGAAGATGATCGCGAACATGCGCGGGTCGCGGAACACCTGAATGAATTCCTTGCGCGTGATGTAAGCGATGCGTCCCATGAGAGGCTCCTACAGCTTCTTGCGAAAACGCGCGTTGGCCAGCGCCATGACCGCCACGGCGAACACGATCAAAAACGCCGTCGGCCGAATCAAATCCGTCGCCGGCTGCGCCTTGAGCATGATCCCCCGCGTGATGACGATGAAGTACCGCGCCGGCACCGCGTAGGTGATCGCCTGCACCCACGCGGGCATCGACTTGATCGGGAACATGAATCCCGACAGCAACATGCTCGGCAGCATCGTGGTCAGCACGACGATCTGGTTGGCCAGCAGTTGGTTGCCCGCGACCACGCTGGCCAGCAGGCCGATCGACAAACCGGCCGCGGCGAAGATCAACGCGGTGATCGCGAACAGCAGCACACTGCCGGCGAAGGGCACGCCGAACACGGCCACGCCCGTCACCGCGATCAGCACGCAGTCCAGCAGTGAGATCACCAGGTACGGAATCATCTTGCCGATCAGAATTTCGTGGCGGCGCACCGGCGTGGCGATCAGCCCTTCCAGGCTGCCCATCTCGCGTTCGCGCACCACCGTCAGGCTGGTCAGCAGCGCGGCGATGACCATCATGATCACCGCGATCAGCCCGGGCACGATCGTCTTGGTGCTGTCCAGATCCTGGTTGAACCAGATGCGCATGCGCACGTCAACCGGCGGAATGCCGTCGGTGGGCAGCCCGGCCGCGCCCAGCGCGTCGCTCACGCGATCCATGTTGAACGACGCCAGAATCGCGTCGACGTAACCCGAGGCGATCGTCGCCGAATTCGATTCGCTGCCGTCGAACATCACCTGAATCTTGTCGCCCGCGTAGCGCTCCATGTTCTTGGCGAAGCCCTCCGGAATCGCCAGGGCGATCTGCGCCTGCTCGCGGTCCAGCAGCTCGGGCAACTGCTGCGGATGATCGACCGTGCGCACGATTTTGAAATAGCCGCTGGAGGTGAAGCGGTCGATCAACGCGCGGCTGTAACTCGTTTGATCCTCGTCGGCCACGGCCAGCTTGAGGTCGCGAATGTCGAAGGTGATCGCGTAGCCGAACAACAGCAACAAAATGATCGGCAGCACGAAAGCCAGCGCCAGCGTGCGCCAGTCACGCAGGATGTGCAGCGTTTCCTTGCGGGCGATGGCGGGAATGCGGCTGTTCATCGCGCGCGCCCTCCCTCGGCGGCGATGCGCCGGTCTTCGCGTTCGATCAAGTGAATGAACGCGTCTTCCAAGCTGGCGCGGATCGTCCGTACGCGCGCGTCATGCCACCCGGCCTCGCGCACCAGCGCCCGCACACGCTCGGTCGCGTCGGCGCCGTTGTCGATCAGCACGTGGCTGACCAGGCCGAAAATCTGCGCCTGCTTGATCAGCGGCGCTTTTTCCACGCGGGCGACGACCTCGGCCGGCGGCGGGCCGCTGATTTCCAGCATCGTGCCGGCGATGATGTCGGTGACCAGTTCGCGCGGCGACGCCTCGGCGATCTTGCGCCCGCTGTAAATGAGAATCAGCCGGTCGCAGTGCTCGGCCTCGTCCATGTAGTGCGTGGTGACGAACACCGTCACGCCCTGTCGCCGCAGCTCGGCGATCAGATCCCAGAAATCGCGGCGGCTGGCCGGATCGACGCCGGCGGTCGGCTCGTCCAGAAAGATCAACCGCGGTTCGTGCATGATCGCCGCGCCCAAGGCCAGGCGCTGTTTGACGCCGCCCGACAGATCGCCGGTCAGGCGATGCTCCGCGCCGGTCAGCCCGGCCATCTTCACCGCGAAGGCGATGCGCGCGGCCTTTTTCGCGCGCGGAATGCGGTAGATGCCCGCGTAAAATTCCAGGTTCTGGCGCACGGTCAGATCGGCGTAGAGCGAAAAACGCTGGCTCATGTAGCCGATGTTTTCCTTGATCTTGTCCACCTCGCGGCGCAGGTCGAAGCCGATCACCTCGGCCTCGCCCTCGGTCGGCGCGAGCAGGCCGCACAGCATGCGGATGGTCGTGGTCTTGCCCGCACCGTTGGGGCCCAGGAAGCCGAAGACCGACCCGGCCGGCACCTCGAACGACACGTTATCCACCGCGGTGAATTCGCCGAAGCGCCGCACCAGATTGCGCGCGGTAACCGCCGTGGTCATGACGACCCCTCCACCCGTGACAGGAACACGTCCTCGAAATTCGGCCGCCCCGGCTCGATGCTGCGAAACGCCACGCCCGCTTCGCTCAACGTTTGGCCGATCGTCTCGGGCGCGGTGCCCGGGCGGCAGGCAACCTTGAGCGCATCGCCGGCCGGGTAGCTGCGTAGCGCGCACTGCTGTTGCGCCAGCGCCGCGCGCGCGCCGTCGTAATCGTCGGTGAGCACCTCGAACAGCGCCTCGTCGAAACCGGCGAGAATCGCCTGCGGCCGGTCGGTCAGCAGAAAACGCCCGTTGTGAATCAAGCCGACGCGATGGCAGCGCTCGGCCTCGTCCATGTACGGCGTGCTGACCACGACCGCCACGCCCTCGGCGGCGAAGGCGTACAGGATCTCCCACAGCTCACGACGCGACAGCGGGTCCACGCCGGTGGTCGGCTCGTCCAGCAGCAACAATTTGGGCGTGTGAATCATGCAGCACGAAAGCGCCAGTTTCTTGTACATGCCGCCCGAGAGCTTGCCCGCCGGGCGTTTGGCGTAGGGCTCCAGCCGCGAAAAGGCGAACAGCCGCGCCAGCCTTTCCCGGCGGTCGGCGCGCGAAACGAAATGCATATCGGCGAAGAAACGCAGGTTCTCCTCGACGGTCAGGTCGCCGTAGAGGCTGTATTGTTGCGGCATGTAGCCCAGCAGTTCGCGCGCCTGGTCCGGCCGCTTGTGCACGTCCAGCCCGGCGATGCTCGCCTCGCCCTCGTCGGCGTCCAGCAGGCCGACCAGCAACCGCAGCGTCGTCGTTTTGCCCGCGCCGTCCGGCCCGATCAGGCCGAAGATCTCGCCCGGCTCGACCTGCAAATCGATGCCGGCCACGGCCTCGATGTCGCCGAAGCGTTTGTACAGGTTGGCGGCGGACAGCAGACTCATGGTCACTCCGTCGCGAAGCGGGCGTCGACGGGCATGCCGATCTTGAGCACGCCGTCGGGATTGTCCACGCGCACTTTGACCGCGTACACCAGCCGCACGCGTTCCTCGCGGGTCTGCACGTTCTTGGGCGTGAACTCGGCCTGCTCGGCGATGGTCGCCACCGCGCCGGTGAACGGCTGGTTGGGGAAGCTGTCGGTGTACAACAGCACCTGTTGGCCGAGCCGGATCTTGCCGAGCATCGGGCCGGGCACGTAGATCTTCACTTCCATCACGCTCAGATCGGCGAGGGTCATCAGCGCCGAACCGGGGAAGACCGTTTCGCCGGGCTCGACGTGCCGGCGCACCACCGTGCCCGCCAGCGGCGCGGCGATCGTCGCGTAGCTCAACTGCGTTTCGGCCAGTTGAATCGCCGCCTCGGCCTGCCCGACCTGCCGCGCAACCACGCCCTTTTGCGCCCGCAGCGAATCGCGCTGGGCGTCGAGGGTGTCGAACTGCATCTCGGTGGCCGAGCCGGTGGCCAGCAGTTTCTTCGTGCGATCCAGGTTGGAATCCACGCCCTTGAGCCCGGCGTTGAGCACCGCCTGCTGGCTGGCCGCCGCGCGCGAAGCGGCCTGGGCCTGCGCCAGTTGCGCCCGATAGACCTTGTCGTCGATGCGCGCCAGCAACTGCCCGGCCTCGACCGCGTCGCCCTCGTCGACGGTCAGTTCGACGAGCTGCCCGGCCAACTGCGCGCTGATCACCGTCTCGGTCGCCTCGATGGTGCCGTAGAAGGTGTCGTCCAGGCGCGCTTCCTGCCGCTGCTGCCACACGCGATAGCCGAAGTAGCCGAACAACGAAAGCACCACCAACAACGGTACGATGCGACGAGCCATGATCCTACCTCCCGATGACCGACAGATCGCCGGTCGCCGCCGCCAGGTTCACCCGGGCGACACGATAGTCGTACAACGCCTTGAGATGCGCCACCTGCGCCGCCGTCGCGGCCAGTTGCGCGTCGATCACTTCCAGGCTGGTCACCGCGCCGGCCTTGTAGCTGTCCTCGGCGATAATCAGCATTTGCGCCGCGCGATCGAGGTTGTTTTTCGTCTCCACGATGCGCACGCGCGCCTCATCCTGATCCAGCAGCGCCTGCTCGACCTGCGTGCGCACGTCGGCCGCGACCTGCGAGCGCTGACGGTTGGCCGTTTCGGCCTGCGCCTGCGCGCGCTTCATCCCGCGATACCCCTGCAGGCCGTCGAACAGCGGAATCGACACGCCGACGCCCACCGTCCAGTTCGTTTCCCAATCGTCGTTCATGTAATACGGCTTCGAGTACCCGTAGGAGCCCATGAGCATCACCGCCGGCAACATCGAACCGCGCCGGGCCAGCGCCTGATCCTCGTTGGCGTCCGCGCTGAGCCGGTACGCGTCCAACTCCGGCCGCTGCGCCAGCGCCCGCGCGTGATAATCGGACTGTGCGTCGGCGGCGGTGGGTTCGACCAGCTTGTCGGTCAGCGTCAGCGACGCGTCGGCGGGCAGCCCCGTGGCGCGGCTGAGCATTGTGCGCGCCAGTTGCACGTTTTTATCGGCCTCGGTCGCCTGCGGTTCGAGATTGGACACCTCGACCTGCGCGCGCAGCAGCTCGAACTTGGTCGCCGCGCCGTACTGGTAGCGGTTCTCCACGTGCTTCAGATGCTCGCGCGCGTTGGCCAGCGCCTCGTGCTGCGCCGTCGCCACCTGTTGGGCGATCAACACCCCCAGGTAAGCCTGCGCGGTCATCTGCGTGACCTTCAACCGCGCCGCCGCCAACTGGCTTTCGCCCGCCGCGACCGCCTTTTGCATCGCCCGATCCGCGTAATAGACCTGCCCCGACGCGAACAGAATCTGATTGAGCTTCAGTTGCGCCTGATAGTTGTCGTGGTAGCCCATATCGATTTTCTTGTTCACGGCGATCGGCTCCATGCCCGGAATCGGCGTCTGCACCTTCATGTCGATTTCCATTTGCGGGATATTGTCGATGTACGTGTAGCCGCCTTCGAGCTTGAGATCGGGCAGGAAGTTCGCAAACACTTCGCCGCGCGCCTGCTCGAGTTCGTCGATCGACGAGGCGGCCACCTGCAGATCGGGGTTGTGGGCCAGCGCATAGTCGAGCGCATCGTTCATCGACCAGCTTACCGGTTCGGCCGCTTGAGCGGTCATGGTGATCAGCAAGAAGCCCAGCAGGCTCAACCAACCGACCAGTTCCGCATAATGGCGGCGCACCCAGGTATTCATTTCTCTACTCCTTCGGATTCGGGCGACAACATGCCCGACCATAAGATTTTCATCAGGCTGGCGGCCATTTGATCCATCGAGAGGCCCAGCTCGTTGGCGAAATCCGGACTGGCGATTCGGTTGAGGATGCCCTGGAGCAAGCGGGAGATGATTTCGGGATCCATATCGCGGCGCAACGAACCGTCCGCCTGCCCGCGTCGGATCAGCCTGCCGATTTCTTCGAAAATCGACTGCCGGAAGGAAACGATGTTGTTCCATAGATCGGGCATCAGCGTCTGGATGTCGAACATCATCTGCGAGGACACCTGTTGGAAGACCTCGGTGGTGAGGATCTCGTAATGGTCTTTCAGGATCTGGCGCACCGGTTTGTCCGACTGCAGATTGCCCAGCAGCTTGGGGCCGGTGCCGCCCATGCGATCGATGACGATCGCCTCGACCAACGCGTCGCGGTTGGAGAAATACTTGTAGAAAGTTCGCTTACTTATGGCCACACCGGTGCAGATTTCCTCGACGGTGATGCGCCGAAAACCACGCTCGAAAAAGATGCGCATCGCGTAACTCATGATCCGTTGCCGGGTTTTTTCGCTGCGTGCCGTCTGCTGTGTCATTTCCTTCTACCCTTTGTAAACGGTTTTCGCTTCATTCGTTTACATTGTACACTTCGTTTCCGTCGTGTCAAGTATTTTTTTCGTTTTTCAAATCGGCATCCCTAAAACACCGGCCTCGCCGGGTTTTGCTCCTTGGTTCGCAGGAAAAAATGTCGGGAAAAGTCTCGGCTGGTCCTAAAAAATCGGGGACATGATTTCATCGTGTCCCCGTATTTTCTGGCCCGCCTGCGCTCAAGCTGCGGTGGGACAGGCCCGCCTGCGCGGGCATGACGGCAATTCTGTCATCTCGACCGGAGCAAAGCGGAGTGGCAATGTCCGCCAAAGCTTTTTGCGACGGCGGACCTGTCCGCCATAGCCTTGGCGACGGCGGACCTGTCCGCCATAGCCTTGGCGACGGCGGAAGAGATCCCTTTGTCTGGTCATCCCGCGCCCCAAGAGACTGTCGATAAATGCGTCGACAGGCGACAAACAGCCCCGTCAGGGGCGACAGAGGGTAGCCCGGTGCGTGAGCGCCGGGCAAAAACGCCCTAATTTCCCCCAAATCCCGCAGGAGCAACAGACGCTTTCATTTTCCAAACGAGAAAATCGACAGTCTCCCCCGACGCGGGATCTGGCCGCAATAAGCACCCGCTTCCGCGCGGCCCTAGCCGCCGGCCGAGGCTTCACACAATGAATGAAACATAGGTCCAGGAATTATTCCTGCCAGGGATTCTCTCCAGCGACCATGTTCCCACGGAACAAGACCGCAGCTTTTATCCCGCATTAGCGAAATTCCGTATTCCGCATTCGCCGTTTCGCATTAGAAACATCCGCAGCCGGGCTCGTCGTCGTCGTCGCCATCGGTGTAGTCGTACGAATAGCCGGCGATGTATATGTTGTCCTCATCGTCGAGCACGGCGTCGGAAGCGAAGGCGCTATAGCCTTCGAACGGTTGATACGTCTCGTGCCACAGCAGTTCGCCGTCCGGGTTGAGCTTTAAAGCAAAGTAGCTGGTGTCGATGGGAATGGAACCGCTCGTTCGTCCCTCGTAACCGACGACAATTACGTTGTCATCGCTGTCGACAAGCAATCTTTTTAAATTGATGTAATCTCGTTCATACCATTTTTCCCACAACATGTTTCCATTAGGATCGAGCTTGAACACCGCAATTGCGGAGTCGCCTTGAGAGGGGCCGACAATACGTCCCACACCAAGAACATTATTCTCGCTGTCCACTGATATCGACATAACCTCGAGGGAATCGAATTCATAGCTCCATATCAACGTACCATCCGCTGAATATTTTTTTATATCGTACCAGGCAAAAATGAGATCATCGTTGAGGTCAATGATTTGAAGGTCAAAATTGAAAAAATCAACCGTAACATACGACAATCTTTCCCCTTCCAAACTATGGAAAGCAATAAACAACATATCCTTAGTAATGTCTTCTTCGACAGACTCGGTCACGCCGACAATAAGAACCTGATCATTTTTTATCTGCATTGAATACGCCATGATCGGCATATCGTTTTCTTCGGTAAACGACTTTTTCCACTGCAAGTCTCCCGAATCTGAATATTTGTAAATTGTGTAATTATAGATAAACTCTCTCTCGCTTCGTATGTGACCGATCAGATAAATATTGTCGTCCGAATCGACTTGCACATCATAAAGATAATATTTTTCATATTTTTTCACCCATCGATGCCCGTTGTCTTCGCTTCGACTTTCGATGAATTGTATCTCATTATAATAATTTATATAATAATAGTTACCTTCCGCGTCTGTTTTTAAATTGAACGCCGTAAAATCATCATGCCAGCGTTCGTTTCCGGACAGGTCGTATTGAGTAAGCATTCCGCCTTCGACAAGATATAAGTGACCTAGTTTGTCGATAATCAAGCTTGAATCCAAGCTACCGGAATTGTGATCGATATCCGAATTTTCCCATAATATTTCGCCGAATTCTGAATATTTCAGAACTACTTTGCTATAGGCAAGGGACACCGTCGGCACCAGCAAAAGACAAATGAAAATCAACCATTTTTTCATTTTGGTTTCCTACTTTTCATTGAAAATGAGGAACAGTCTATTTCACAAACCAACAGAAAAAGTACGGCCAAGGCGCCGGTAACCGAAATGCGGATCATTTCATCCTCCAATGCGGGCGAAGCGGCGCGAGGCTTCAGCTTCGCGCGATTATTCTACGGGAATAAAATTGAAATGTACATGCTGAAAAACACTGACAAGCCGCACTGCGTTCGGCGTGCCAGCGCCACCCGGCAGGTTATTTGTAGGGGCAACTCCCCGTGGTTGCCCCGGCCTGGGTTGCCCTGGCCTGGGTAGGCACGGGGACCTACCCCTACGATGGTTGCCCTGCCGCTGGGTAGGCACGGGGACCTACCCCTACAATGGTTGCCCTGGCCAGGATTGCCCTGGCCTGGGTAGGCACGGGGACCTGCCCCTACAATGGTTGCCCCGGCCTGGATTGCCCTAGCCTGGGTAGGCACGGGGACCTACCCCTACGGCTGGCAATGCACTCGAACGCCGGCACTATTGGCGTGGGACACTTTTCGCGAAGCGTCCCACCGTCGATTTTTGCAACATATTGATATCATTGATAAAACATAAAAAATAAGCGTGGGACAAAGTGTCCCATTTGTCCCACTTGGGGCTCCAAAACGTACCTGAAAATGCGGGGACACGAAGGAATCACGTCCCCGATTTTCGGAGAAACCGGGACACGCGTTTATTGTTTGCTTACGCCGGGCGCCATCGGCCCGGTCGCGCCGTCGAGGGTGCGACGGACCATCTTGGCCAGGTCGCCGGGCGAATAGGGCTTGCTGATGAACCGCACGCCTTCGTCGATTACCCCGTGGTGCACGATGATGTTTTCCGTGTACCCCGAGGTGAACAGCACCTTGGCTTCCGGATGAATCGTGCTCAGGCGTTCGGCCAATTGCCGGCCGTTCATCACCGGCATGACCACGTCGGTGAGCAACAGATGTATCGGTTCATTGTATTGCTCGGCGAGCAACAACGCGTCGCCGCCGCTGTCGGCGTGCAAAACCTTGTAGCCGAGGCGCTTGAGCACCTTGATCGCCAGGTTGCGCACGATCTCCTCATCCTCGACCAGCAGGATCGTCTCCTTGCCGCCCGGCATTTCGTTCGTCCGGCCGAACAACGCCGGTTTTTCGGCTTTCTCCTCGACGCGCGGCAGGTAGACCTTGAAGGTCGTGCCCTTGCCCTCTTCCGAATACACCTCGACGTTGCCGCCGGCCTGCTTGACCGCGCCGTAGATCGTCGCCAGGCCCAAACCGGTGCCCTTGCCCTTTTCCTTGGTGGTGAAGAACGGCTCGAACAGATGGGCTTTGACCTCTTCGCTCATACCCGCGCCCGTGTCGCTGACCGCCAGCATCACGTATGCGCCCGGCGATGAATAAGAACGCAGACGGCAATACTCCTCATTCAACTCCACGTTGGCCGTTTCGACGATCAGTTTGCCGCCGTTGGGCATCGCGTCGCGCGCGTTGACCGCCAGGTTGACCAGAATCTGCTCGAACTGCCCCTGGTCGATTTTGACCACGCCCAGGTCCTCGCCCGCCAGGGTCTGCAGCTGGATGTCCTCGCCGATCAGCCGCACCAGCATTTTGTGCATCGCTTCGATGAGTTCGTTCAGATCCAGCACCTTGGGCTCGATGATCTGCTTGCGCGAAAAAGCCAGCAACTGGCGGGTCAACGCGGTCGCGCTATCGGCCGCTTTGCGGATTTCCTCCAGCGTTTCGGTCAGCGGGTCGCTCTTTTTCAGGTCCAGCAACGCCAGTTGCAGATTGCCGCTGATGCCCGTCAGCAGGTTGTTGAAGTCGTGCGCCACGCCGCCGGCCAAACGCCCCACCGCTTCCATCTTCATCGCCTGCTGGAGTTGCTCCTGCAGTTTGCGCTGCTCCTGTTCGGCATGAACGCGATCGGTCATGTCGCGGATGTTCAGCACGATGCCCCGCACGGCCGGATCGTGCAGCAGGTTGCTGCCGACCGCCTCCAGGTGCACCCAATGCCCGTTTTTATGTCGATAACGATATTCGGCTTTGCGCAACACGCCCGGATGCTGCAATCCCTCGTTGAAGACCTCCATCACGTGGGGCAGATCGTCCGGATGGATGCCGTCAAAGGCCTGTAAATTTATCAGCTCTTCGACCTGATAGCCGAGGATGCGCGACACTTGGTCACTGAGATAGGACGGGGACCCGTTCTCGTCCACGATCTCGACGATGTCGTTGGAGTTTTGCACCAGCAACTGGTAGCGCTTTTCTTTTTCGCGCAGCACCGCTTCGACCTGCTTGCGGTCGGATATGTTGCGGTCGAAGGCGATGGCGAAAAACTGATCGTCGAAGCTGAAATAGTTGGTGTTCACTTCGACGGGAAAGACGGTGCCGTCCTTTTTTACATGGCGCGACTCGAAGCTCAAGAAACCCTTTTCGCGCATCTGCCGTTTGTGTTCGTCCCACTGATCTTCATTGAAATCGGGATCGATATCGAAGACCTTCAATCTCAGCAATTCTTCACGCGTGTATCCCAGCGATCCGCAGGCCGAATCGTTCGCGTAGACGATATTGCCTTCGCTGTCGATCCACATAATGCTGTCTTTGGCGTGGTCCATGGCGAACTGCGTGCGCCGCATGGCTTCTTCCGCCCGCTGCCGTTCGGTAACGTCGCGGATCAATCCCAAGGTGCCGACGATCCGGTCGCCCTTGGTCACGATCGAGGCGGTCACTTCGCCCGGGAAAAAGGCGCCGTCCTTGCGTTTCATCGTGTACAGCGCGTTAAACACCCGCTCGCCGGAGCCGATGATTTGCGCGAACAACCGCATGGCGGACGGGACTTGATCGGCCGGTAGATAGTCGGTGAAGACCGTACCGACCATCTCGGACGGTTCATAACCAAAAACGGTTTTCGATGCGGGTGAGATGTAATCGATCGATCCTTCATCGTTGGTGATGAACAGGACATCGAGCAGGCTTTCGGCCATGCCGCGAAATTTCTCTTCGCTCTCGCGCAGCTTTTCCTCGCCCAACAAACGCTTGGTTACGTCGAGAAACTTTACCGTGACGCGCCCCGGCGACGCCTGGAAGGCATAGACGTCATACGCACCGTGAATTTTTTCGTACTTATAATTCACCTGCGAATTGACCCAATAACCGCCGTTGCGGGCGATCTCCTTGTAGCGGTCGGGAACCTCGGTTTGCACCAACGGGGGAAACGCTTCCTCGATCGTCTTGCCGATGAACTGACCGTGATCGACGCCCAGAATCCGGTTTGCGGCCGGATTGGCGCCGAGAAAATCAATCGGCCGTCCTCTTCCAACCGATACATGTGAATGCCCATCGGCGAGGATTCGATGATGCTGCGGTATTTTCGCTCGGACAATTCCAACTCGTGATGGATGGCCTTGGACTGGCTGATGTCGCGCGCGAAGGAAATCACCGCCTGCACCCGGCCCGCGGCGTCGAATTCCGGCGTCAGCAACCGGTCGATCCATCGGCCGTCGGGCAACAATATTTCCCGGCGATGATTTTGCCCCTCCCGGAAAACCTGCCGGATCGCCTGTTCCAATTCTTCGCTGATATCGGCATCCAGACCGGCTTCGGCGAACGTCTTGCCGATGAATTGACCGGGCGGAACGCCGGTCTGTTTTTCGATCACCTGGTTGATGAAAAGCACGCGGCAATCCGCGTCGAAACGGATGATGGTATCCACGCTGTTTTCGGCCAACGCGCGAAACGTCTCCTCCCGCTCGCGCAACGCGTCTTCCATCAGCTTACGATCGTGAATGTCCGTGTGCGTGCCGATCATCCGCACCGGCCGGCCGTTTTCGTCACGCTCGACGATCCGGCCGCGGGCCAATATCCATTTCCAATCGCCCGCTTTGGTCCGCACACGAAAATCGACCATGTAATTGGGGCTTCGTTGTTCGAGGTAATCGTTCAACGCCCGCTCGGCCCGCTCCCGATCCTCCGGATGCAGCAGGTTTCGCCATGCTTTATACGAAGGGGAAAATTCATCGGGCTCGTAGCCGATCATGGTGAAATACAAGGGATTGAAGTACACGTCTTCGGTTACGAAATTCCAATCCCACACTGCATCGTTAACCGCCGACAACGCCAACGCCAGGCGTTCTTCGCTACGCCGGACGGCCTCTTGCGCCTGATGACGGTCGGTGACGTCGCGGATCACGCTGATGAAACCGCGCGGCGTACCGTCGGCGTAGCGCAACAACGAAGAATGCGCTTCGATCATCGCCGTGTCGCCGTTTTTCAAACGGACGCGATACTGCGTATTTTGCGAATGTCCCGTTTCCAACGTGAATTTAAAGTTGGCGAAGGCTTTCTCGCGATCTTCTTCCGACAGCAAATCGCCGATGTTTTTTACCTCGGCGTACAATTGTTCGAACGTTTCCACGCCGTAAAACTTCAACGCCTGCCGGCTCAGCGACAGAAAATTGCCCTGCAGGTCATACACGATGACCGGGTCGGGCAAGGTCTCGATCAACGTGCGGTACCATTCCTCGCTTTCCTGCAGCGATTTTTCCGCCTGCTTTTGTTCGGTAACGTCGCGGGCGAGGCCCAAATTGATCCCCTTGGCCGGAATCGGACGCACCATCCAGCTCAGAATGCGATAACCGCCCTGCTTCGTGCGAATACGGTTTTCGAATTGGACGATATTCTTGCCGCTATGAAGCTGCTCCTCGACGATCTTGCGGGTTCTGGGCAGATCGTCTGGATGTACCAATTCCAAAATTGGCCGGTCGAGCATTTCCATTTCGGAAAAACCCAGAGCATTCTGAAATGCCGGATTCATGGTCAACAACTTGTCGGTTTTGAATTCGGTGATGCAAATCATATCCAGCGACATATTGAAAATCGTCGCCGTGTTCTGTTCGACCTGTTCCAGTCTGGCGATTCTTTTCTGCGCGTCCTGTAATTCCCGCTGCAGTAATTCTTCGGTCTTACTTTTTTTGGACATGCCTCCCCCATACATGGCGAAAATGGGAAGGATACTGTATTTTCAATCAAACGTCGCTTATTTCACGAATCTCAATTTCGTGGACCAAAAATCGCTTCTGAGGCCTATTCGTATCGATTGCGTTCTCCAACCGAAAAAATCCTCACATTTATTAGTATAATCAACCGCATCCGCCGATACAAGCAGCGAACCATTTAACGCATAAGGATATTTCGCCCGCTTTTTAGATATTATTTAATTTGTAAATATTATTTATTTGTAACGCAGAACTCCGTCGCCCAACCAATTGTAATGACAACTTCTTCCAGTTGAAAATGGAAGTTTTCAAATAAAACGAAAAGGCGCTTTTCTGACGCCATGTTTTTATCCCAAGGCATTTCGGAGGCACGTTCCTGCAACGTGTCCCCGCAAATTCGGGTGGCGAGGGGCTATGGTGGGGTTGCTGCGAATTTCGGGGGCATGTTCTCGCAATGTGTCCCCGCAAATTCGGGGGTTGCCCTGAATTGGCGGGGTGCCCGTCTCAAGCCAGGGCCGCCAACGCTTTCCCCCGCCAGCTATCATATTCGGTTATTTTCTGAAATAATAGTATATTATTGCCTCATATAAATACCGCAACCGATGACTGTCGCTCAACAATCGGCACGGCTCGCAAATTCGCCAATGAAATGCCGTCGAAATAACATCCTGACCGTACCGTAACGCGAACAAAGGGAAAAATGCCGGGGCGCGAAGGAATCAACTCCCCGCTTTCTCCGCAAAAATCACGAGACACGCAGCAAGTGCATGTCCCGGAGTTTTCGCGAACCGTATCGATCGAGTACATGCCCTCATGTGGCCCGGCCGCCGGCCGAGGGCACACATAATAAAGGCAAAACATCGGTCCTGGGATTATCCCCGGCACCTTTGGCGGATAGCCAAAGGTGTGGCACACGGAAGAATCCTCGCGCGCGCGGCTCAGCCGCCGGCCGAAGCTCCACAAAATGAGGGCAAATCATAGGTCCAGGGATTATCCCTGGCAGGAATTATTCCTGGTTAGCGGCCCATGCCGCGGCCACCGCGACCGCCGACGCCGTGCCGCCGTTGGTGGATGTCGTTGATCATCCGCCCGACCTCGTCGCGGAAACGCTGGTCGAAGATCAAAAAGCGCGCGTACTGCTCGGGGGTGAGGATCTTCTTGAGCTCCTTGAATTGCTCGGTGCGGATGCGCATCGACTCGCGTTCGAGCGCCAGGGTGTCGTCGACCGCCTTGGTCAGCACTGCCTTATCGGGCTCTTTCTTTTTCAGTTCGAGGAACATCGTCCGCTGCAGCTCTTCTTTTTTCTCGCTGATGGTGCGGTACTGATGGTCGTATCGCTGCAGGATGGGGAACAGGCGCGAAGCGGCCTCCTCGTCCAGTTGCAGCGCTTCGGTCAGCTTGAACAAACGGTACATTTCGATGCGTTTCCACGCGTCGGCTCGCCCGGCGGTCGTGCCGGGGTCCTGTTCATCTTGGGGCGTCGGCGTCTCCTGCGCCCAGCCGGCGACGGCCAGGGTCAGCAGCAGGATCAGGGTCAACGCAACCAGTTTATCGATCCGCATGGGTCATACCTCCCGGGCGCGGTTAGATCGGCATTTCGATGTTGACTTGCGCCAGACGATCGGCCAGTTCGGTCATTTCCGTTGCCGACAGCGAGGCGAAGGACGGTTCGACCGTCAGCGGCCCCAGGCCGGCCATGGCCGAGTCGACGTCCTCGGGCATCATCGCCTCGGTGATCTGCGTTTCGAATTCGGCAACCTGTTCGTCGTCCAGCAACGCCACGGCCTCTTTCAACTGCGGATTCACCGTCACCGCCAGCGTCGGCGCCAGCGGCTTTTTGACCATCGAGACGCCCGCGATGTCCATCTGCGGCGCGCGATCGGTGTTCAGATCCAACACCCCGCCACCGACCAGCGCCACCGCGGCGATCAACAACGCCGTGGCCGTCACCGCCGCCGGCCGCAGCCACGCGCCGTTGAGGGCCTGCCACAGGCGCACCGTCCAGGGCACGTACTGGCGCTCGGCGACGATCTGCTTATGGATGCGTGAATACAGCGTTTCGAAGTAGGCTTCGCCCGGATCGCGCGCCGGCCGCTTCACCGCGTCGAGCGCCTGGCGGATGCTTTCGGCCTCCGCCGCGCACTGGACGCAGGATTCCACGTGCTCGCGCACCTGCCGGGCTTCGTCGGCGTCCAGTTCGCCTTCAAGCCAATCGATAATCTTATCGGTCCATTCCTGGCAACTCATGCGTGGCTCTCCCCAAAGTCGGCCAGCAGCCCTTTAAGGGCTTTGACTGCGTAATGGTAATTCACTTTCGCCGCCGAAGTCGAAATGCCCACGTCCTGGGCGATTTCGGCGAAGCTCATGTCGCCGAAGGCGCGCATCTGCAGCACCTCGCGCTGGCGCGGCGGCAGTTGCTCCATCGCCTCTTCGACGATCCGCCGCCGTTGATCGGCTTCGATATCGGCCTCCACCGAACTTTCGACGGTGGCGTTCCAATCGGCCAGTTCCTCGCCCGCGTGCCGCGCACGGTCGCGGATGAGGTTCTTCGAGTAGTTCATGGCGATGCGAAAGATCCAGGTTTTCAAGCTCGACCGCCCTTCGAAGCGGCCCAGGTTTTTATAGACGCTGATGAAGGTTTTCTGAACGATTTCATCGGCGTCCTCGTGCCCGCCCACGACCTTGAGGGCCAGAAAATAGACCATTCGTTGGTATTTTTTGACCAGCACCTCGTAGGCGAACTCGTCCTTTTCTTCCACGAAACGCTTGACGAGCGTCTTATCGTCATCTTGCAGCGGCATTGTTTCGTTCAATTCCACTCCGTTGTCCGACATCTAAGACACTCGGTTTTAAAAGGTGGTTCAAAGGGAAAGGATAGCAAAAAAGGACGACCGCGCAACGACTTAATACATGAAGCAGCGCTGTCCGGTGAAGACCATGGCCATGTTGTGCTCGTTGGCGGCGCGAATGATCGCGTAATCGCCCGGATCGCCGCCGGGCTGCACGACGCCCACCACGCCCTCGGTGGCCGCTTCGTCGACCGCGTCGCGGTGCGGCAGCGCGCCGTCGGAGGCCATGACCGCGCCGATCAGCCCGCCCCGCAGCTCGGAGGCGTCCAGCCAGATCGACTCGCGCATGCCCGGATCGACCATGTAATGGAACGGCGTTTTGAACCGCTCCCAGGCCAGGCGATCGGCCAGCTTGCGGTAGGCCTTGTCGCGCGTGGTTTCCACGGCGCTCAGGCGGTCCTGTCCGCCGATGCCGATGCCCACGGTCACGCCCGCCTTGACGAACAATACCGTGTTGCTGGTCACGCCGGTGGCGATTTTCCAGGCCAGCAGCATGTCGTTCCACTCTTCGGCGTTGGGTTGGCGGCGGCTGCTGATTTCCTTGCCCTGGGCGATGGCCGTGGCCGTGCGGCAGGCCTCGCGGGTGAGCGTCGCGGGCACGAAGGACCACTGCGCGATCAGTCCGCCGTCGATTAACGAGGTGAAGTCGATCACCCGCCGACCGGCCCACAGCGAAAGCTTGTCCATGTTGCCGATGCGCAGCACGATCAGGTTCTTGTTTTCCGCCAGCAGGCCGGTCACGCCGGTTTCGTACTCGGGGGCGACGACCACCGCGGCGCCGCTTTCCAGAATCGCCTCGGCCGTGGTCGCGTCGACCGCGCGGTTGAGCGCGACGCAGCCGCCGACGGCCGCCAGGCGATCGGCCAGATAAGCGCGCGTGTAAGCGGTCGGCAGGTCGTCGCCGACGGCCACCGCCGACGGATTGGCGTGCTTGGTGATCGCGCAGGTCGGCTCGTCCATCAGATAACGCAGGATGTTCAACGCCGCGTCGGCGTCGACGATCGAACCTTTGCTCGGATGCCGGCCCTGCTGCAGCAGTTCGGGCAGGCTGGCCAGATAATTGCCCGGCGCGATGGAACTCACCTCGCCGATGGCCAGGTTGCCGTTGATCAGGCGATACAGCGCCGCGTCCTGCCCCGGATTGTCGCCGTGGCGCAGCGTGCGTTCGTCGGGGCCGACGTCCCAGCCGACCAGCTCGTACACCAGTTCGCGCTTGAGCCCGCCTTCATGGAAGGAAAGGGTCATCTGCCGCGGGAAGCGCTTCAACGGCTGCCGATTCGTGCTTTGTGAATCGCTCATAAAAACCCCAATGCCCCGTCACGCATCGACGGCCACGCGGCCGTTGCGCATATGCACCTTGCCGTGGGCGATGGCGTCGAGCACCTTGCTGTACAATTCCCACTCGATCGCCAGACCCCGCGCCTTGAGCGCCTCCAGATCGTCGTCGGGCAGCACCGGCACGGTCCGTTGCGCGATCACCGGCCCGGTGTCCATGCCCGCGTCAATGAAATGCACCGTAACCTTCGTCTCGCTCAACCGCGGCCCTTTTTTGGTCAGGCCCATGGCGAATTCATAACCGTGCACGCCCTGGTACGCCGCCGTGTCGGCCGGATGAATGTTCACGATGCCCGGCAGGTCCAGGCGATCGCAACGGTGCCGCGCGATGAACTCGGCGGTCATCAACCGCATGTAGCCGGCCAGGGCGATCATCTCGTAATCGTACGGGGCCAGCAGTTCCGTCAGCGCGGCTTCGTGCTCGGCCCGCGAGGCGAAATGCCGATCGTCCAGCGCCACGGTGGGCAAACCGAGCTTTTTCGCCCGCGCCAGTCCGTAAGCGTTCAGCCGATTGGCGACGACCACGACGATCTCGCAGTGGATTTTTCCTTCAAGGCAACTTTTCGCGATCGCTTCGAAATTCGACCCGCCGCCGGATAAAAAAACGGCCAGCCGCAACTTGTCGGACATTCTCCCTCCAGCGGGGATCACCTGTTGATTCAACGTCAGCCGTCGCTGTGCCGCGGGCGACTTGTGGCGGCACTATAACAGCGGTTGCGCCGCAGCGACAAGAGCAAAGCGGCGTTTCAGGAGGCCGGGAACGGCGAAAACTGATCGGCGACCACCTGCCAGCGATCGTCCTCGCGCACGAGGAACATCATGTCGCGCCCGGCCATGGTCAACGTCTGGGAGCCCAGGCGGCACGACAACGTATAATTGTAGGTGACCACCGCCGTCTGCCCGCCGGCGTAGAGCTGGATTTTCTCGTCGCGCTCCTCCCAGCTATGCACGGTCACGCTGTCGGCGAAGCTCTGCCAGCCCTCGACGCACGCGTCGCGCCCCTCGCGCCGGAAGCGGTCGGTGGGGGTGATCGCCACCATGTCGCGGTGGAAGTAGTCGCGCAGCTTCAGCGGATCGCCCTCGGTGGTCCAGGCGCGGTTGAGCGTCTGCACCGTGCGCCAGACCTCGGCGCGCAGGATGTCATCGTTCATCGGTTCGCCTTTCCGCGATTACTCGCCCTTGTGTTTTTTGCCCACCTGCCATGCGGGCGCGATGTACTCGCCCAGGCGCCAGTACGACGGTTTGGGGAAGGTGAACAGCATCGGGTTGATTTTCAGCCAGTCGACCTTGTCGTCGGCCAGCACATCCTCTTCGGCGTACACCGCGACGATCTCGCCGAAGTAGGCCGTGTCGCCGGCCATCGCCACCGAGTTGATCAGCTTGCACTCGGCGGTGAGCGGACAATCACGGATCATCGGCGCGGCGGTTTCCCGGCCGGTGAAGGTCGGAAACGTGCAGCTTTTATCGACCTTCGCGCCCGAGACGAGGCCGCAGTGGTCGGTAACCTCGACCATCGACGGCGTCGGAATGTTGATGCTGAATTCGCCGGTTTGCTCGATGATCCGACTGGTGCGGTGCTCGGGATTGAGACCGCACACGATCGTCGGCGGTTTGAAGTTGACGATGCCCACGAACGCGGCCGGCATGTAATTCGCCTTGCCCTCGATCGCCGCGCCAACCAGCACCAGCGGCATCGGCACGATGAACGGACCGGGCTCGATTTGTTTTTTGGCCATGATGGAAAAACCCCTCATTCAATTCGGTGTGCGGCCAATGTAGACCGGCAAGGAAGGGCGGTCAATCGGCGGGCCCGTCGTTTTCACTTAAAGAAGTAGCCGGCCACGCCGCCGACGGCGAACCACAAAACGATCTGCCCGACGATCAGCGCGATGCCGCGGCCGTCGTCCGGAAAGACCTCGCGGATCGTCATCCGGCCGGTGCGGATCGCGGAGATCGCGCGCCAGTAGTTGCTCAGCGCGACGACGAACGCGGCGGCGATCATCGTGACCGACAGCCAATCCGGACGCGTCGCGACCAGGTTGACCTCCCACCAGGCCCGTGCGAAATCCCACATCCCCAGGCCCAGCAGGCCGCCGACCAGCAGCGGGGTGATGCCCAGGTCTTCCCAGGCCGTGGCGCCCTCGCGGTTGCGCGTGAACAGCAGTTGCGCGACGAAGACGAGCACCAGCGCGACGGCCTCCAGCAGCATCTCTTCGAGGAAGAAGTTCCAGAGCGTCCCCTGTCCGGCGAACTGCCGCGCGCCGACGATCACGGGCGGCACGACGAACAACCAGCGCGCCTTCGCCCGCGCCGGCTCGGTCCGCGCCGCGAACAGGCCGAGGAAGAGAATCTGATACACCAGCAGCACCACCCACCCCAGCAGCATCGCCAGCCCGCCGCGCCCGCCGACCGCAAACACCGCCACGTACCCCAGGTACGGCAGCACGGCGTAGTAGCCCGCCTGGATGGTGCGAATCAGCGAAAATGGATGGGAAGTCTCTTCCATGGACCGGTTATAACGGGAAGCCGCAACGGAGACAATCGCGGTGGGCCGGGCGTGGCTTCAACCGCCGTAGTGCGTCACGCAGAGATCTTCGATTTTCTCGGAAAAGTTGCCGACCGAATCGGCGATCTCGATGTCGAGTTTCATTTTTCATCATTCTTAATCCGCTTTGCGGATACTGCAAAATGGGCCGATGGTCGATCGAGAACATCGATCTGCTCTGACAAACCGAAAAGGAGTTTCCAAACACAGGTCTCTAATAACCATTAATATTAGAAGACGAACTGTAAGACAAGGGATTGACTTTTACATATGATCCAATATTTTAGTGAAATTTATTGGGTTGATTATAAATTGATTTATATATATCATATTCTCATATCTAGACACATTCAGATGGGAAGGAATGAAACATGTTTAAAAGGCGTTTATTTTTACGCATATTAGGCGGACTATTTATCATAATTGGAGCTTATCTTTGGTTTACAGATGACCGATCATTTTCGTTGAATATTTTTTCTTTTACAATTGAAATCCCAATTTACTTCTTTGTAGCAACTTTAGGATTATTTCTAGTCTGGGAGCCAAGTTTGATATTTGATTTTCTGGGAAATACTTTTAATTCCGAAAAGATTCTTTCATTTGCGCAGAGGATAGGAGTATTTGGTTTAACTGAAGAAAATCCTACACCAGTACAACTCGCAAAATCATTGAAAAGGCAGGTATCAATAGATAACTCTAAAACAGTTTTTTTTGTGCTTATTTTGGTTTTTGGAATGTTTTCATTTGTTCCAAAGATTGTCTCAGATAAAATTTCCGATGACGATTTTAAGGACAACTCAAAACAACTAGTAACATTAATTCAAGAATCTAGGGTCGACTTCGATTCGGCAGACATGTTCAGACGCTTCATTTTGAACAACAAAAATATATTGTCATCAGAAAAATATTCAAGTTCGGATACGGGAAAGTTATTTTCTTATTTAGAGCGACTTTTTTCACCAGAAATTAGCGACCAAAGAAAATTTGATGAAATTCTAGCAAGAGAAATCTATGGGGAGATAAAGGAAAAAGTAAATGCCGACACTCAATTAATCGAATCAGGCCTTTTCGAGATCCCAAAATGTTTAAATGATCCTGTAGAGATGCGATCTACACTTCTTACTTTTTTTGCTATTGTATGTCAAAAACAAGGGGGGCATGGAAAGCACCTAGATCCATACATATATGCACGACAACTTTTAAATATTGCTTTCAAGGAACTTCCTCAAAATGCCAAAGCGCCAGCAACTTATAATGCAATGGGAGTTAATTACGCATCCACATTTAAAAGCTATGGACAATATTTAGAAAGATTTTCTCGTAATGAGCCAATGAGAACAAAATTTTGCGATGCTATCGGCGAAAAAAAGGCGCTCACACGATTACAACTAGTAAGAAAATCACTTATGTATTTTGAACAAGCCTTTAAACAGAGCACTAACAACATGATGGAAGCGCGTTATAGAAATAACCACACAGATATGATGATCGAGATTCTTTCATCAGCGCACCTTGATAATATAAACTATTTTAAGGAGATAACCGATCGTGAAGATGAAATTTTTTTAGAAAAACATGTGGCACGACATGGTAACAAAGAAACTCTTTCACGTATTCTTGAAGAATTAACTACTGAAGTGAATATTGCATTGAAGCTATCGAAAGAACCAGAGATATTTTATACAAGAGCCCAATTATATTCTGTTGGATACAAGATAAATGTATCACAATCCTTAAAAATTCAACCTTGGGCCAATGAAACATGGGTGCTAAATAAAATTCATGATGATTTGCAGATCGCAAAATCACTTGGATTGCAAGAAGAACTTTTTAATATTGACGCATTGAAACGCCTACATGTGGTATCGGATCGACCACTTTTATAAGGAGATACTATGAATAAAAATCAGGTTTTTAACGATACTGTTGAACAAATCCAGCATGATGCCACCAGGCAAATGTTGGCATTAATTCATGGGATATTTATTGTAGCTGACGGGAAAAAAGTGAATAATCCGAATGTATTAACAGAGCAGATAAATGAAGATTCGATACATCGTAATTTTGAGAAAATAAAAAATAAATTCATCCACAATTATGAAGTCTTTCCCATATTTGATTTTATTTTCAATGGTATTGAAAGATTAAATTTATTATTTATGAACGCTCAAGGATTTTTTCGCCACAAAGAAGAGTATGTTCTTGAAATAAAGAAAATAAGTGTAACAGATTTGTTATTAGACGTGATTGATTTTTATTCTGGCATTTCGGCGGTTCAAAATATTGATATTTATACTGAGTTTTCAGATACACCTCATATTTTAGCTGATTACGGTTTACTTTTTAGAGCATTTTGTAACATTATAGATAATGCTATAAAATATAGTTACTCCAAAGATTCAGCAGATCGTAAGAGGTATATTTATGTTACATGTAGACGACACTCCCAAATGGGACACATAATTATTGAAGTGTCATCATATGGTGTGAAACTTGAAGATGACGAATTGCTGAATTATAAAATGTTCCAATATGGCGTAAGAGGAGTATATGCGTCTGATCGAGATCGCCACGGGAGCGGGATTGGACTAGCTGAAGTAAAAAGAATTATTAATAGTCATGGTGGAAATGTGGATATATTTTTTTCAAAAAAAGAAGGAGAGCCAGGCGGTGTTACTGTATTGAAAGTCGTGCTACCACCTGAAAGTGGAATTAGAAAGAAGGAATAATGAGTGAAGACTTTATCACAAACATCAAATTCGCTGCAGATAAAAACGATTTATCACTTACTATATTATGGCTCGACGATGACACCATAGGAGATACGTTCTTTTTAGATAATGTGCAGGTAGTTACAGCAAAAAGTTGTAAAAGAGCTGATGAAAAATTACATAAAGATGTTGTTTTTTCAGGAGCAGTTATTGATATTATTGTACCTCAAGAAGGATGGGGGGAACATTATTACAAATATGCAGGATTGGAATTCGTCAGGTATTTAAGAAAAACATTCGATGATGAACTTAAAGTATTTGTTTTGACAAATCAAATTCCATGGGCTTTAAATAAGGCTGATATTATAAACGCAGGAGCAAAAAATGTGCTATTAAAAAAAGATTGTGGATTGCGCAACTTATTACCATGTTTTTTCAGTAATGATTGATTGAAAGGATTAAAACATAATGTGTAGAATTTTCATAAGACTTATTAACAAATTTCGTCCACGTAAGGGATATTTAAAACGAATTGAGAATTATGAAGAGAAATTTTCCCATCATGGTGAACGCGTGTCGTTAGAGGAAACTGCAAGTGTTCATGTAGCCAAGCTTGTTCTTTTTCGCAATCCAGAATTCAGGTTGGCCAGTTTACAAACATTGGCTGAACAGGGCTGTCAAGAATGCTTCGCCCCAGCGTTAAAAGATGCAATCTCAAGTGCAAAAAAATGGCCTCACGAACCTATAGAACACCATGCCTGCCATGTTTTTAATGTTTTAAGCACATACAACAAAGCACATGATAAAGAACTTTAGAAATAATGTTTTGTAAAGTCTACGTAATTCATTTGATACGTAAAAGATAACATCTCTCCATACAGTTCACTTTTTCAGGCGATAATTATTTGACTCTTCGCTTTTGTTTGTTTCGCCAGTTCGATGGTTTTAATCGGTTATCGGCCCTGATTACGACAATTACGGTAGGGGGAGTTAATAATTGTTGTGATTCAACTCGGCACCCAACCCCTCTTGCAGCACCTCGACCGATTGATTCATCAAATGTCTTGCGCGGCACAATGTGAATAACTCACTGAGGATTGTACAACTGAAGAATTCGACAAAACCATGGGAACACAGACAATCGATCAAAAACACCACCGATAATTAATCGGCAAGATGGCAACTAACTCACTTACCTCCTATCTCAAATAATCATTTCCATTTCCCGCCCGCCTCCGTTACCCTTTTCACAGCGCCCGGCCTTTCACAAAACTGCGCGGAATCGTTTAAGAATTGGACAGTGCGAAATGGAAATGTGGAATAACTCTGTGTTGTTGCGTCGGTTTTTTGCCGCGGTGCGGCGATTTTCTCATTGACTAACTCGTGAATAGTTATAGAATCGCAAACCCCCGATCCCCGTCGGGAGAGCAGAGGGGTTAGGAGTTCAAACGATGACTGGGTTGTTGCTGCTCGCTATCTCTGCCGTGCTGGTGAACAACTTTGTTCTCGCCCGCTTTTTGGGGATCTGCCCCTTCTTGGGCGTGTCGCGCAAGGTTGAAACCGCAATCGGCATGGGAATGGCGGTAATTTTCGTCATGACCGTCGCCGGCGTCGTGACCTGGCTGCTGCAGCGGCTGGTGCTGGTGCCCTCCGACGTGACCTACCTGCAGACGATCGTCTTCATCTTGGTGATCGCCGCGCTGGTGCAGTTCGTCGAAATGGTTATCCAGAAGGTCAGTCCGGTGCTGTACCAGGCCCTGGGCATCTACCTGCCGCTGATCACCACCAACTGCGCCGTGCTGGGCGTGGCGGTGCTCAACGTGCAGGAAGAGTTCAGCTTCGCCGAGATGCTGGTCTTCTCGTTTTCGGCGGCCGTCGGCTTCACGCTGGCGCTGGTGCTGTTCGCCGGCATCCGCGAGCGGATCGAATACGCCGACGTTCCCGCTTCCCTCAAAGGCACGGGCATCGCGCTGGTGACGGCGGGCTTGCTCGCGCTGGCCTTCATGGGCTTTGCCGGATTGGTGAAATAAATCATGCTGACTGCGATAATCATCCTGACGAGTATCGGTCTGGTCGCCGCCGTCGGCCTGGGCGTGGCCAGCCGCGTGTTCGCCGTGCAGGTCGATCCGCTGGTCGAGCAGGTGGCCGCGCTGGTGCCCGGCGTGAACTGCGGGGCCTGCGGCAACGCCAGTTGCAACCAGTTGGCCGAACTGCTGGTGGCCGGCAAGGCGGGCATCGACGCCTGCCCGGTGATGAGCGACGCGACGCGCAATCAAATCGCCGCGTTGCTGGGCGTGGAATTCAAGCAGACCGCCAAGCCCGTCGCCGTGCTGTTTTGCCAGGGCTCGAACGCGCACATCAAAGCCAAGTACGAGTACGACGGCGTGCCGACCTGCGCCGCGGCGAACATGATCGCCGGCGGGTGGGCCGGCTGCTCGTTCGGCTGCCTGGGCTTCGCCGACTGCCAAAACGCCTGCCCCTTCGGCGCGATCGAGCTGGTCGACGGCCTGCCGGCGATCAACGAAGCCAAATGCACCGCCTGCGGCAAATGCGTCAAGGCCTGCCCGCGCGGGTTGTTCAAGCTGATGCCCTCGGACAAGCGCGTGCACGTGCGCTGCTCGTCGCACGACAAAGGCAAGTTCGTGCGGCTGGGCTGCGACATCGGCTGCATCGCCTGCGCCAAGTGCGTGAAGACCTGCCCGGTCGAGGCGATCGCGCTGGTCAACGACCTGGCGGTGATCGACGAGACCAAGTGCATCGGCTGCGGCAAATGCGCAGCGGTCTGCCCGACCAAATCGATCGTCGATCAGGCCGGGCCGCATTACACCGCGCGCATCAACGCCAACTGCACCGGCTGCACCCTGTGCGCCCGCAAGTGCCCGGTCGGCGCGATCGGCGGCGAAAAGAAACAGCTTCACTCCGTGGACGCCGCCAAGTGCGTGCAGTGCCACTTGTGCCACGACAGTTGCAATTTCGAAGCGATCGAACTGGTCGATGAAAGCGGAACGATCATGATTCCCCCGAAACCGCGTAAGGCCAAGAAAGCGGCGGCGGCGCAGCAGCAGGAGGCGGCGCAATGAGCAAGCGCATGTTCCGCGGCGGCGTCCATCCGCCGGAGCGTAAACTATCGGCCGGCATGGCCATCGAGGTGCTGCCCGCGCCCGACGAAATCGTCCTGCCGCTCTCGATGCACATCGGCGCCCCGGCCAAGCCGGTGGTGCAGGGCGGCGACGAAGTCAAAATGGGCCAGATGCTCGCCGAGGCCGGCGGGTTCGTCAGCGCGCCGATCCACAGTCCGGTGTCGGGCAAGGTGCGGCGCATCGAGGACCGCGACCATCCGTTGGGCCGCAAGCTGCCGTGCATCATCATCGACAACGACCACCGCGACGAGGCGGTCGATTTCACGCCCCCGGGCGACTGGCGCGCGATGGAGCCCAAGGCGATCATCGACGCGATCCACGACGCGGGCATCGTGGGCATGGGCGGCGCGACCTTCCCCACGCACGTCAAGCTCAGCCCGCCGCCGAAAACGGTCATCGACACGGTGATCGCCAACGGCGTCGAGTGCGAGCCGTACCTGACCAGCGACCACCGCATGATGCTGGAACGGCCGGAGAAGATCCTCACCGGTCTGCAGATCGTCATGCGCGTGTTCGGTCTGAAAAAAAGCTACCTGGGCATCGAGGTCAACAAGCCCGATGCGATCGAGCTGATGCGCAAGAAGGCGGCCGACTTTCCGGGCATCGAGGTGCTCGCGCTGCCGGTGCGCTACCCGCAGGGCGCGGAAAAGCAGCTCATTTACGCGGCAACCAAACGCGAGATTCCCTCGGGCGGGCTGCCCATGGCGGTCAACTGCCTGGTGCAGAACGTCTCGACCCTCGCGGCGATCCGCGATGCGCTGGTCGAAGGCAAACCGTTGATCGAGCGCGTGGCGACGATCACCGGCGAGGCGATCAAACAATCCAAGAACCTGCAGGTCCGCTTCGGCACGCCCCTGCGGCACCTGATCGACGCCGCCGGCGGCTTCAGCGAACCGGCGGCCAAGCTGATCAACGGCGGCCCGATGATGGGCCTGGCGCAATACACGCCGGCGACCCCGGCGATCAAGGGGACCAGCGGCGTGTTGGCGCTGCCCGCGCGGCTGGTCGAGGTCGTCGAGGCCGGGCCGTGCCTGCGTTGCGGCCTGTGCGTGCGCGGCTGCCCGATGGGCTTGCTGCCCGCCGAACTGGCCAAGGCCGTGAAGAACGGGCTGGTCGACGAGGCCGAGGCGCTGGGTGTGCTGGATTGCATCGAGTGCGGTTCGTGCGGCTACGGCTGCCCGGCGCACATCAAGCTCGTGCATTGGCTCCGCCTGGGCAAAGCGCAAGTGATGGCGAAAAGGAGGAAGTCATGAGCGAACACGACAAGCTGATCGTCTCCTCCAGCCCGCACCTGCACAGCGCCGATTCCATCCCGCGCGTGATGTGGTCGGTGGTCGGCGCGCTGGTTCCGGCGAGTCTGGTGTCGATCTACTTCTTCGGCCTGCAGTCGGCGCTGGTGATCGCGCTGTGCGTCGCGGGGTGTCTCGCCGCCGAGGCGCTGTTGGCCAAGATGTTCGGCAAGCCGCTGAGCCTCAAGGACGGATCGGGCGCGGTGACCGGCCTGCTGCTGGCGCTGAACCTGCCCGCCGGCGCGCCGTGGTGGATGGTGCTCATCGGCTGCCTGGTGGCCATCGGCCTGGGCAAGATGGTCTACGGCGGTCTGGGACACAATATCTTCAACCCGGCGCTGGTCGCGCGCGTGTTTCTGCTGATCAGCTTCCCGGTGCAGATGACCCGCTGGCCGTTGCCCAAGCCGCTGTTCGGCGCGGCGGCGAGCGACGCGGTGACCGGCGCGACGCCCCTGGGGATGGTCAAGGAAGCGGCGATGCTCGGCAAGCCGATTTCCTCGCTGGATCTGCCGTCCTGGTCGCAGATGGCCGCCGGCCACATGGGCGGCAGCCTGGGCGAAATCAGCGCGATCGCGTTGCTGCTGGGCGCGTTGTATCTGCTGTACAAAGGCTACATCACCTGGCACACGCCGATCAGCTTCATCGGCACGGCGGTGGTGCTGGGGCACATCTTCCATCTGGTCAAACCCGAGGCGTACCCGAGCGGGATGTTCCACCTGGTCAGCGGCGGGCTGATGCTCGGCGCGCTGTTCATGGCCACGGACATGGTCACCTCGCCGATGACCGGCAAGGGGCAGCTTATCTTCGGCGCCGGCTGCGGGTTGATCACGGTGATCATTCGCCTGTTCGGCGGCTACCCGGAAGGCGTGAGCTTCGCCATTTTGTTGATGAACGCGACCGTGCCGCTCATCGACCGGTACACGACGCCCAAGAAGTTCGGCTTCGTACCGCCGGAAAAGAAGACGGGAGGTGAGCCCGCATGAAAGACCTGTTGCGCATGGCGGTGGTGCTCGGGGTGATCTGCGTGGTCGCCGCGCTGGCGCTGTCGCAGGTGTACAAGGTGACCAAGGACCCGATCGCGCAGGCCAAGGAAGCCGAAGCGAAGGAAGCCGCGGCGGCGGTGCTTTCGGCGGTGGTCGGCGACGGCGTCGAGATGGTCAAGCGCGAGAACGTCGCGGGCAAGGATGCGGTCTACGTGGCGCAGGCCGGCGACGCGGCCAAGGGCTTCGCCTTCAAGGTCGACACCAACAGCGGCTATTCGGGCAAGATCGTGGGCATGATCGGCCTGGACGCCGACGGCAACATCCTGGGCTTCAAGGTCGTCGAGCATTCCGAAACGCCGGGCCTGGGCGCGAACATCGCGGTCAACGAACCGTGGCAGAAGCAGCTCATCGCCAAAGACGGCCAACCGCGCAATCTGGACAACACCGACTGGCGCGTGAAAAAGGACGGCGGCGAGATCGACGCCCTCACCGGCGCGACGATCAGCCCGCGCGCGATCTGCGGCGCGATCAAGGCCGGGCTCGAATGGTTCCGCGACAATCGCGTGGAGCTGACCGGCAACGCGGCGCCCGCCGAGGCGGTCGAGCCCACGCCCGATCCGAATGCGCCGCTCGTCCCCACGCCGGACGCGACGCTGGAAGAGGGCGGCACCGTCGACAAGAATCTGCCCGCCGCCAAACCGCTGCCGACAACGACCAAGACGCCTTTGCCGATCCAGGGCAAGGATCTGACGGAGTAAACGATGGGCTACGCGGCCGAATTCACCAAAGGGATCATCAAGGAAAACCCGGTGTTCAAGCTGGTGCTGGGCATGTGCCCGACGCTGGCGGTGACCACCTCGGCGGAAAACGGCATCGGCATGGGCCTGGCGGCCATGTTCGTGCTGGTGTGCTCGAACGCCATCGTCTCGCTGATCCGCAACATCGTGCCGGGCAAGGTGCGCATTCCGGTGTTCATCGTGGTCATCGCCTCGTTCGTGACCATCGTCGACCTGACGATGAACGCGTTTTTCCACCCGCTGCACAAGGCGCTGGGCCTGTTCATTCCGCTGATCGTGGTCAACTGCATCATCCTGGGCCGCGCCGAAGCCTTCGCCAACCGCAATCCCGTGCTCGCCTCGATCGTCGACGGTCTGGGCATGGGCATCGGCTTCACGCTGGCGCTGTTCATCCTCGGTTCGGTCCGCGAGCTGCTGGGCAACGGGACGATCCTGGGCGTGAACATCCTGGGCGCGGCGCTCTCGGCGGCCGGCATGACCTTCTCCCCGGTGATCGTGATGATCCTCCCCCCGGGCGCGTTCATCGCCCTCGGGCTGATCCTGGGCGTGATCAACCGGATGCGCCGGGCGGAAGCGTAAGCCACACTTTTATCGCTTCGACAACTCCTCTCACATGACGCCTCCCACGCGACAAGCGCGGCGAATTCGGGTATAACTGCGCGCATGGAAAAAAGCAAAAAAGGAAGAAAACCGATGCTGGTACCGACGCTCATCATGGCCGGGCTGGCGCTGATTCTGCTCGGCGTGGGCTACGCCAACGGGCAGGGGCAGCACATCGCCGGCCTGAAAAACGGCGCGAAAATGACGCTCGAAGTGCTGCCGTTGCTGGTCTTCGCCTTCGTGCTGGCGGGGATGGTGCAGGTGCTGATTCCGCAGGAATTGATCGCCAAATGGGTCGGCGCGGAATCAGGCTGGCGCGGCATCGTTCTGGGCACGGTCGCGGGTGGACTTTCGCCGGGCGGGCCTTACGTTTCGTTGCCGATCGCCGCGGGCTTTTTGCGCGCCGGCGCGGGCGTGGGCACGATGGTCGCCTATCTGACCGGCTGGTCGCTGTGGGCCGTCGCGCGCATCCCGATGGACGTGGGCGTGCTGGGCTGGAAATTCGCGGGCATCCGCATCGCCTGCACGTTCTTCTTCCCGCCGATCGCGGGCCTGCTGGCGAACCTGCTGTTCAGAAACGTTTCGCTGGTGTGAGGCGACGATGACCGAAGATAAAAAAATGAACCCCGCGCGGGCGCATCGTCTGGACGATCCGGCGCGCAAGAAGGAACTTCCGCCGGCGGCGATTGTCGAACTGGTGCAACCGTTCGCGGGGATGGCCTTCGCCGATCTGGGCGCGGGCACCGGCTATTGCACGTTGGCGGTGGCCGAGGCGTTGGGCGGCGCGGGGCGCATTTACGCGCTGGATGCGCAGGAGGAAGTGCTGGCGTTGTTGCGCGGCAAACTGGCGACGCATCCGCACGGGGCGACGATCGAGCCGATCCTCACGCCCGACGATGCGTTGACCCTGCCCGCCGCGACGGTCGACGCGCTGCTGTGCTGCAACGCGTATCACGAGTTGCCCGACCCGGAGCGCTACGTGCACGAGTTGTGGCGGGTGCTCAAACCGGGCGGACGGCTGGTGCTCATCGACTGGCAGCCGCTGCCGCCGGGCGCCGAACGCCTCAAGGGTCCGCCGGCGCATCACCGGGTGGCGGTGGATACGGCGGCGGCGCAATTGCGCGCGGCCGGTTTCATCGAGATCGAACGGCACGACATCTTCGCGCTGCACTGGGCGCTGACGGCGAAAAAAGCGGCCGCCTCTTGAGCGTGCCGACGCGGGGAGTATGATAGTCACGCAACAATGGGAAGGATCGCGATGCGCACGACGATTTTGCTGACGGCCTTGCTGCTGGCGCTGACCGGCGCCGCGTGGGCGGCCGACACGGCCGGCACGGTGATCGTGCAAAACGGCGCCGCGACCATCGATCGTCCGGGCCAAAGCGAAGCGCTGCCGGTCATTCACGGCGCGGACGTGCAGGCCGGCGACACGCTGACCACCACGGCGGACGGCAGCGCGAAGGTGCTGCTGGTCGGCGAATTGGTGATATACATCGGCGCCCAAACGAGCGTCACCTTCGAGACGGCGAGCTTCGATCCGCGTCTGCACTACCACCGCGGGCAATTCCGCCTCAACGAGGGCATCGTGCGTTTGATGGCCCGCCACGAACCGAAAACGACCAACGAGGTCGGCCTGAAAACGCCGCAGGCCGCGATCCACGTGCCCGGCGGGTATTTCATCGCCGAGCATCGGGGCGATAAAACCACGGTGGTCACCCTCGCCGGGCAGATCAACGTGCGCGCCGAACGCGATAAGAACGCGATGCAGATGTGGGTCAAACCCGATCAGATCGTCACCGTCGTCGCCGGACAAACGCCGAGCGTGCCCGAGACGGTCGACGAACAAACCCTCGCCCGGCTGCTGACCGACAGCGAAGTGCCCAGCGCCTACGCCGCCGAAACACGGTTGGGCAAGCGCGGACAGATCGTCGATCACGCCCTGGGCATCAGCCCGGTGCGCGGACTGCTCGACGACCAAGGCATGGCCGTGGCGATGGAAGGCGAGATGGGCACGGAGTTCGACGCCTTCCGCGTGGATTTCTCCGACGATCCGTTCCGCGAAGAGGACCTGCCCGGCCGCCTGCGCAACAAAGATCCGGACACCATCTATCCGCCCGGCGTGTCCGACGAGTGGCCGGTGTACGAAATGCGCATGCCCCAAACCATCAGGCCGCGCCGCTTGCCGGCCAGGAAGTAGGCGGCGATGCATTCGCGCGCGTTGTTGTGTCTGCTGCTTGCCGCCGCGTTGCTGCTGCCGGCCTGCGGGCTCAAGGGCAAGTTGATCCCCCGCGACAAGCTGGAGAACGAAGAGACCGGCATGCCCGACGAACTGCGTCTGTATCCGCCCAAGCAAACGCCGGCCGACGCCCTGGGCGTGGGCGACGCCATGCAGGGGCTGGACGACATCAATTCCATTCGCGAGCGCGAGTTGACCCCCACGCCGCCGCCGGCCGACGAAAGCGAGGACGAATCGTGAGCGAGCGCGCCATTCCCTTCGTCAAAATGAGCGGCAGCGGCAACGACTTCATCATGGTCGACAACCGCGCCGGAATTTTGGACCCCGACAACCTCGGTGACTGGATCCGCGCCGTGTGCCGGCGTCGCGTCGCCGTGGGCGCCGACGGCGTGATTTTGCTGCAGGACGATCCGCTGCGCGAAGTCGATTTCGCCTGGCGCTTTTTCAACAACGACGGCGGCGAAGCCGAAATGTGCGGCAACGGCGGACGCTGCGCGGTGCGTTGGGCGCACGACCTGGGCCTGGCCGGCGCGCAAACGGCCTTCCGCACGCAGGCGGGCGTCATTCGCGGCTGGGTGCTGGGCGGGCGCGAGGTGCGCGTGCAACTGACCGAAGCGCACGATTATCGTCCGGCGGTGACGCTCGCGTTGCCGACCGGCTCACTCGTCGCGGCTTTCCTGAACACCGGCGTACCGCACGCGGTGCTGACCGTGGACGACGCGCAGGTCGTCGACGTCGAGGCGCTGGGGCGCGCCATTCGCCGGCACGAGGCTTTCGCGCCGCAGGGAACCAACGTCAATTTCGTGCAGGTGACCGGCGAACACGACGTGCTCATTCGCACCTACGAGCGCGGCGTCGAGGGCGAAACGCTCGCCTGCGGCACCGGTTGCGCGGCGGCGGCGGCGACGCTGGCGCTGGCCGGCAAGGTGCAAAAGCCGGTGCGTCTGACCACCCGCTCAGGCGAGGTGCTCACCGTCGATTATCAACCGGGGGGCGAGGTCGTTACCGGCCTGACGCTGCAGGGGCCGGTGCGTTACGTGGCGCGCGGCGAAATTCCGCCCGAGGCGTGGGAGTAGTTTAGCCCGGTTCGTCGCCGGTCACGCGGCGATACAGATACACCGGCTCGGTGTCTTCCGGATACGCGTAGCTGTCGATCAACTCGAATTTATCCTTCACCGAATAAAACACGGAGATCGCCCGCCGCACCAACTCCTCTTCGGTGTTGAGCGCATAGACGACGATCTTGTGGTCGCGCTCGTAGCCGGTTTTGAACACGATGTAATCGGCGCTGAGCATGGACTCGCGCAGGCCCGCTTCCGAGCGCCAGGCTTCGTCGGTGGTCTGGCCGACCGAAATGCGCTCGATGAGGTTGAGCACGTCGACCTTGGGATTTTGCATGATGATCCGGCTTTTGATGACCGCGGCGTACGGCGTGTCGAACAAAAGCAGCACGCGCTTGTTGGGCCATTGCTTGTCGATCATCCGGTTGATCATCGGGTCGACGCTCCAGCCCAGACGCCGCGGCCGCGCGATGCCCTCCAGTTGCAACCGGCGGTGAAAATCGGCGAAGGAAAAGGCCGTGCGATCGACGCGCAGATGGTCGTAGGCCATGAAGCCGACCGCCATGACCACGATCAGCGCGCCGGCGACGAGCTTGACCTTGCGTTGTCGATAGGCGACCTGAAACTGCACCAACGCCCAGGCGATCAGCAAGGCCGCGGCCGGCAGCACCGGCAGCAGGTAGCGCGTGGTGGCGTAGCCGAACAACGCGGGCATGAAGATCAGCGGCGCGAGAAACCACAGGGTGAGAAAACGATACCGCGTGTCGCCCTTGGGCAGCACCGCCAGCGCCGCGACGACCAGCACGGCCAGCACCGGACCCAGGCCGTATCGCATGACGAGACGGAAAAAGTCGAGGCTGCCCACCTCCACCTTCTGCGCGGTGAAGGAGAGAATCGCCATGCGGCTTTCCAGCGACTCCAACAGGTGCGGCAGGTAGAAGACGACACCCACGACCGTAACGATCACTGCCGCCATCAATCCGTTGAGCAAGCGCTGACGACGCTTGGCGGGACCTTCCTTGAGCAGCCCGCGCACGAACACGTACGTCAGCGGCAAGATCACATAGAACGGAAACGACTGCTTGACCATCAACCCCAGGCCGCAGCCGAGGCCGAAGAGAATCGACCAGCGCCGCACGGCCAGGCCGCCGCTGTAGAGCATCGCCAGCATCACGGCGGCGACGATGAGCGCAAGCGGAATGTCGAGCATCTCCATCCGGCTGAAGCGATAGATGCCCGGCGTCACGGCCAGCAGCAACGCGGCCAGCAAGCCGACCCGCTCGTCGACCAGAAAACGTCCGAGCCAGAAAACGACCAGCAACAAGAGGGTCGACAGCGCCGCGACGGTCACCGCGCCGGCACGCACGCGATCGCCGGCGACCAGGCGCACCGGCAGGGTGATGAAATGGAACACCAGCGGGTAGTCGATGTCGATCGTGTATTGCAGCGAGCGGTCGAGCGCTTCGCGATCGCCGAGCAGACCGTAGGTCAACAGCTTGCCGCGCACCTCCATGTTGAGGGTGTCGTAGATGTCGGGCACTTCATCATGGGCAATGACGAGCACATTGATGAAAAACGAGGCGAGCAATATCCCCGCCAACAAAGGCCAGATCCAGCGATGGGAGTTGGTTTCCTGCATGGGTTTCGTCGGTGCTTGCCGCCGGCGCCGCTCCGTCGTCACGGCCGGGAGCGGCCGGAAAAGAATGGACCGGGTCAGCCGAGGACGGCTACCGCTTCGATTTCAAGTTTGCATCCCACCGGTCCGGGCAGCGCGGCCACCTGAATGGCGCTGCGGGCCGGATACGGCAGGGCTTCGTCGTCGTCGAAAAATTCCTTATAGACTTCGTTGACCTCGCCAAAGTCCTTGATGTTCAGAAGAAATACAGTGACTTTGACCACATTGCGCAACGAGGCGCCGGCGGCTTCGAGCACGTTGGCGACGTTGCTCAAGGCCACCTGGGCCTGGTCTTTCACTTCCTCGGGCACCTTTTTGGATTCCGGATCGATAGGCAATTGACCGGAGGTGAACACCATATCGCCGGCCTTGATCCCTTGCGAATACGGTCCGATTGCACTGGGAGCTTTGGTTGTGGAAATCGCTTCTTTAGGCGGCATGACACCCTCCATTCCAGTAATCCATCTTCGGGGATCGAATAAATAATACCGGAAATAATAGGAAACGCAAGCAAAACCGGTCCTTAAAGGGAATCGTTCCGCAAGGACAAAACAGGTCGAAATGGTCGAGGAACGCAATTGAGATCAGGATGCCGTTCCCGAAATAAATCGTTCGGAATAAGGAGTATTTACTATTTTTTTCTACGTTACCTTTGGTCAAAAGAGCATTTTTTTCTTGACTTTGCATATTTTTTTGCGATAGAAAAGCTAATATAAATAAGTGGTTAGATATGCCTGCTCATAGATTGCACGATCTTTGGCAGCCTAAGTTAGCGAAAAACATGGTGTTTTTCTCGTGTTAGCGTTCCACTAGCAAAGTGTTAGTAATCCCTTGACTTCCGGGTTCAGGGGCGCTATAGGATGCAGTAGCTTTTTACCATCGAGGGAAAATACCATCCGTGCAGGGGCGATAGCTCTATGCGACGGATATTTCTAAACTGTCGGCTCTTTGAAAAAACAAATCGAAAGGAGGCTTTCGAGCAGAACGTTTTCTGAAGAAGTCGCAATACTCCTTCATGAAAAATCATCTGAGAGTCGAACAGGTTGGAAGGAGAACCGCTTTACCGGGTTTGTAAACAAACAAACGAAGATCAGAAATCAGATAACATTAAGGAGGATTTCACATGAAACGTAACTTAATGATCCTCGCGCTCGTTGTGGCGATGCTGGCGATTTCGGCTCCGCTGTTCGCCGCCGACGAAGCGGTGAAGGTCGGCGTCGGCTCGTTGAAGATCGGCGGTATTTTCCAGGCCGGCTTCAATTACTACGTCGGCGACGAGACCCTGGACACGGCGAACTATCAGGCCGTGGACCGTCCGGAAGACATGGAATTCATCGTGAAACGCGCCCGGTTGCTGCTGATGGGCGACGTGATTGAAGACCGCATCACCTACATGGCTCAGATGGAATTCGCGCAGGACAGCTCGGCGTACATCGGCGACATCCTGCTCGACATGAAGATGGGCTTCCACTACATTCCTTACACCGGCATTTACGTCGGTCGCTTCCTGCCCAACTTCACGATCTTCGGACCCAAGAGCACCGCGAAGCTGATGCTCATTGACTATCCGTTGGTCAACGCGATCGCCCCGGCCGCCCGCCAGACCGGTATCGATTTTGGCGTGGTGACTCCGTACTTGGATGCCGACCTGGGCGTGTTCAACGGCCGCGCGTTCTTCCCGCCGATCGTTGCTCCCAACGGCAATGCGCCGGTGGGCAACCAGACCTGGCAGGATGAGAACACCGCGAAAGACATCTATTTCAACCTGATCGGCAAGCCGCCGGTTGAAGGCCTGACCATCCACGCCGGTCTGTGGTATGGCATGCCGCTGGACAACTTCGAAAACGACGAAGGCGAACTGATCGCCCACAACGCGTCCGTGATGATGATCGACGCGGGCGTGCAGTACCTGGCTCCGTTCGGCCTGACGTTCATCGGTGAGTTGATGTACGCCACCTACGATTGGGACAGCACCGATCCGGCCACCAACTTCGAAGACGATCGTGACGACGACAGCTACTCGGTGACCTCGATGGCTTATTACGTCATGGCCGGCTACAACTTCGGCCCGATGTTCGAAGTGCCGGTTGAACTGTTGGTTCGCTATGACGCGCTGAATCCGGACACCGAAGACGACGAGACCACCCCGTATCACGCCGCCAGCGAGCAGGACGGCCTGACCAACATCACCGTCGGTGTGAACTACTACATCAAAAAGCACTATGCGATGCTGAGCCTCAACTACATCAACCACGGCGAAGAGCTGGAAGATGTGTTGAACAAAGCCGGCGACGACACGCAGGACGGCTACAGCAACGACGAGATCAAACTGCAGGCGCAGATCGCCTTCTAAGATCTCTCGCGGATAAGAAACAAAACCCCGTGGGGCTTAGGCTCCGCGGGGTTTTTCTTTATCTGCAACCAAAAAGGATGACCTCATCAGAGGCAATTACGCCAAGTCTTCTGATTTCCGAATTGGAACACCCGGCGCCGACAAGCCCCGCAGGGGCGGAAGGTCAGTAGCGAAGGGCGAAGCCCTGGAAATGGCGGCTCGCCCAGATCAGGCAACCCCTGACAAGGGGTGTAGGATTTTTTGAAAATTCGTATCAACGAGATTACCAGCACCCCTTTCAGGGGTTTGTTTTAATTTGGTTCTTTTTATACCAGGGCTGAAGCCCTTCGCTATTGACCTGCGCCCTCCGGGCTTGAAGAACCTTCACATAGATCCATTTTTCGTTGGTTGGAGCCCTTCGCTATTGACATGCGCCCCGCAGGCTGGACAATCCAGCGCAGAAATTACTTCGACCTTGTTCGACGTTGCCCGTTTTTTTCTCGGGACACCCAAAATCAAAATTGCCATCCAGAAAGTTCAGGTACTTTCCAAAGAGAAAACAGGCTGCGCGGAAGTCAGGAAAAGATAACCCCATCAGGGGCAATAACGCCAAGTCTGATGGGGGGCAAATGAATACTTAATGAACATCTTCCTTACCGCATACGATTGTCAATCGATTCAAAAAACCATCCTTTCGGCATGAACGGCGACGTGGGATAAATCGCGGGACTACTTGACACAATTTTTTCCAAGGGCTAGGAATAACCCCTTGAAATTCCGCTTGCTGGAGACAGGAGACATCGCGATGACCGGCAATGAAATCCGCCAGGCGTTTCTCGATTACTTTGCGAAAAACGGGCACAAGGTGCTGCCCAGTTCGCCGCTGGTGCCGCAGAAGGATCCCACGCTGTTGTTCACCAACGCCGGGATGGTGCAGTTCAAGAGCGTCTTTTTGGGCGAGCAGGACATCGGCGCCCGCCGCGCCACCACCAGCCAGAAATGCCTGCGCGTATCGGGCAAGCACAACGACTTCGAGAACGTCGGGCGCACCGCGCGCCATCACACGTTCTTCGAAATGCTGGGCAACTTCAGCTTCGGCGACTACTTCAAGCGCGACGCCATCCGCTTCGGCTGGGAGTTGCTGACCGAAGTCTACAAGCTCGATACCGCCAAACTGTGGGTCACCGTGTTTCGCGACGACGACGAAGCCGCCGACCTGTGGCGCTCGGAAGTGGGTGTGGCGGCCGACCGGATCGTCCGTCTCGGCGAAAAGGACAACTTCTGGTCGATGGGCGACACCGGCCCCTGCGGCCCGTGCAGCGAAATCCTGTACGACCAGGGTCCGCAGTTCGAGGGGACGATCGACGACGGCGACCGCTACCTGGAATTGTGGAACCTCGTGTTCATGCAGTTCAACCGCGACGCGGCCGGCGTGATGACCCCGCTGCCGCGGCCGTCGATCGACACCGGCGCCGGGCTCGAACGGCTCACGGCGGTCATGCAGGGCAAGGACACCAACTTCGATTCGGACCTGTTTGCGGCCATTCACCGCGAAACCGAACGCCTGTCGGGCCTGGTCTACGGCAAGGACCCGGAGACGACCGTGAGCATGCGGGTCGTCGCCGACCACATCCGCGCGATCACCTTCCTCATCGGCGACGGCGTGCTGCCTTCCAACGAGGGCCGCGGCTACGTCCTGCGGCGCATCATGCGGCGCGCGGCGCGTCACGGCGTGTTGATCGGCATGAAGGAGCCCTTCCTGTATCAGGTCAGCGGCGCGGTGATCGAAACGATGAAACACGCCTACCCCGAGCTGGTCGATCGCGCGGCGTACATCGCCAAGATCGTCAAGAACGAGGAAGCGCGTTTCCTGCGCACGCTGGAAAACGGCCTGAAGATGCTCAACGCCGAGCTGGCCCGCAGCGCCGGCACGCTCGACGGCGAAGTGGCCTTCAAGCTCTACGACACCTACGGCTTCCCGCTGGATCTGACCGAGGACATCTGCCGTGATCGCGACGTGACGGTCGATCAGGACGGCTTCAAAAAAGCGATGGAGCGACAGCGGTCGCAAAGCCGCGCCGCCTGGGACGGCTCGGGCGCCGAGGAACTGAGCGCCGGTCATCGCGAGCTGCTGACCAAGGGCCTGACCACCGAATTCGTCGGTTACGATCAGGGCAAGGTCGAAGCGGAGATCGTCGGCCTGCTCAAGGACGGCGCGCTGGTCGACAAGCTGACCGCCGGCGAAACCGGCGAATTGGTCGTCGACGTCACGCCCTTCTACGCCGAAATGGGCGGCCAGTTGGGCGACCGGGGCAAGGTACTGGCCGGCGACGCGCTGGTCGAGGTCACCGACGCCAAGTACATCGGCGACGTGCTGGTCGGTCATCAGGTGAAGGTCGCCAAGGGCGCGCTGGTCGTCGGCCAACGCGTGACCATGGCGGTCGATCCGATTCGCCGCCGGCGCATCGAGCGCAACCACACCGCCACGCACCTGCTGCACAAGGCGCTGCGCGAGGTGCTGGGCGCCGACGCCAAGCAGGCCGGTTCGCTGGTCGCGCCCGAGCGGCTGCGCTTCGACTTCACGCACTACGCGGCGGTCACGCCCGACGAACTGACCGCGATCGAAACGCGCGTCAACGAGCTGGTCATGGCCGACGAGCCGGTCGGCGCGAACCAGATGGCTTACGACGAGGCCATCGCCGCCGGCGCGATCGCGTTGTTCGGCGAAAAATACGAAGCCGACGTGCGCATGATCGCCATCGGCGAGGACACCAGCAAAGAGCTGTGCGGCGGCACGCACCTGACGCGCACCGGGCAGATCGGCCCGTTCGTCATCGTTTCGGAAGGCTCGGTCGCCGCCGGCGTGCGGCGCATCGAGGCGCTGACCGGCGACGGCGCGGTGGCGCATCTGCAGACCGAACGCGAGCGGCTGCTCTCGACCGCCGAGTTGCTCAAGACGGCGCCGGCCGACATCGTCGAGCGCGCCGAAAAACTGCTGGGCCAGCTCAAGCACGCGGAAAAGGAAATCGAGAAACTCAAAGACAAGCTGGCCGGGCAGGCGGGCGATTCGATCCTCGACCAGGTCGTCGAGATCGACGGCGCCAAGGTGCTCGCGGCGCAGGTGACGCTGGAAAATCCGAAGGAACTGCGCTCGATGGCGGTCACCATGCGCGACAAGCTCGGTTCGGGCGTGGTCGTGCTGGGCACGGCGGCGGGCGGCAAGGCGATGCTGATCGTGCTGGTCAGCGACGACCTGACCAAGCGCTACCACGCGGGCAAGATCGTCGGTCCGGCGGCGCAGGCGGTCGGCGGGGGCGGCGGCGGCAAGCCCGACATGGCGCAGGCCGGCGGCTCCGATCCGAGCAAGCTCGATCAGGCGTTGGCGGCGGCCCTGGAGACGATCAAGCGGATGTAGAGTCGCTGTCGCCGGCGCTCTGGTGAATGGCCTCGGCCAGGCGCTCCTCGTCGGCGCGCAACTCGTCGAGCTTGGCGGATAGCACTTCGCGCGGCAGCAGAATGCCCTTTTCGTCCAACCACGCGACGTCCTCGGAGGCGTAGAACGAATCGATCGTCACCGGCGGTTCTTCCTTCATCGATCCGTAACCGAGCATGAAGGCCAGTTGGTTGGCGTAGTACAGCGCCGTCGCCAGCTTGCTGTCGGCGTTCCACGGCGTGTGGTGCTCGCGCACGGCGGTCACCTGATCGGCCGGCAGCTTCCAACGTTCCAACAGCAACCCACCGACGTCGGCGTGGGTCATCGAGAGCAGATCGCGCTCGGCCACGCAGGCGCTGACGTTGCGCTCGCGGATCGCGTCGACGATCATGAAAAATTCGCGCATGAAATACTGGTCGAGCACCACCTTGCCGATGTCGTGCAGCAAGCCGCACGTAAAATAACTCGCCTGCGACCGCGGCTCGGGGAACTGCTTGTACAAGTCGCGCGTGATGTAGCCGACCAGGTAGGAGTGCGACCAGAACATCTGGCGGTCGAAGGTGCCGCGTCGCCCGGCCACTTCCAGCGTCGAAAACACGCTCGCCGACAGCGCGATGTTGCGCACTTCCTGAAAGCCCAGCAAGACCACCGCCTGGCGGATCGATTCGATGCGCTTGGACACGCCGTACACCGGGCTGTTGGCCACCTTGAGCAGGTTGGCCGTCAGCGACTGGTCGGCGCTCATCTCGTCGATGACATCCTGCGCGCTGGCGTCGTTGCCCGAGGTCATTTCGATGATTTTCTGCAACACCGTCGGCAGGGTCGGAAGATTGTCGATCCGTTTCAGCTTATTTTTAAACGATTCGGCGAGATTCAACAGGTGCCCCCTTCCTCGCTAATAGCAATCGTCGTGCGTTCCCGTCAACAGAGGCTCGACGTCATCGGGAAGTACAGGATATACTCTCAGCGAATTTTGCCAATCCTTTTCTGTAAATTTTTTCGTCAAAGGCGGCTTGATCGATGAGCGAAAAATTGACCGGTCAGATACGCCGCATCGTTTTCCGCAACGAGAACAACGGCTACGTGATCGCTTCGCTCAAACCGGAAAAGAGCGGTCAACCGGTGACGATCGTGGGCCGCCTGCCCGGCGTGGCCGTCGGCGAAACGATCGAGTGCGCCGGCCGCTGGGAAACCGACTTTCGCCACGGCCGTCAGTTCCGCGTCGACACGTTCACCGCCCGCCCGCCGACCGACGCCGACACCATCCGCCGCTACCTGGGTTCGGGATTGATCAAGGGCATCGGCCCCAAGCTCGCCGGCGAACTGGTCGACCGCTTCGGCGTCAAGACGCTCGAGGTGATCGAGCGTCAGCCCAAGCGCCTGCGCGAAGTGCCGGGCATCGGCCAGGCGCGCGCCCAGCAGATCACCGACGCCTGGCGTGAAAGCCGGGACATCCGCGAGATCGGCCTGCTGCTGGAAAAGGCCGGCGCGCCGCGCCACCTCGTACTGCGCGTGCGCCAGCGCTTCGGCGAACAGGCCGCCGACGTCGTGCGGCACGATCCGTACCGGCTGGTCGCCGAGGTGCGCGGCATCGGCTTTCTCACCGCCGACCGCATCGCCCGCGGACTGGGCGTCGCCGAGGACGATCCGGCGCGGCTGCGCGCGGGGTTGCTGCACACGTTGAACCTGGCCGCCGAGGACGGGCACACGGCGTTGGCGCTGGATACGCTGATCGCCGAAGCCGCGCGGTTGCTGCAAGCGCCGCCGGAAAAGCTGGACCCCGAGGTCGAACGGCTCATCGCCGCCGGGCACGCGCGCCGCGAGATGCTTGACGGGCAGATCGTGTTGTCGCCGACCGGCCTGGCGCTGGCCGAACGGCGGCTGGCCGCGGCGATCGTCGGCATTCAACGCGCCGCCGATCGCTTCCGATCGATCAACCGCGACAAGGCCGTCGCCTGGGTGCAAAAGCGCTTGAACATCGAACTGACCGAGCGTCAGCGCGAGGCCGCCGTCGACTCCATCGAGCAACCGCTGCTGGTCGTCACCGGCGGGCCGGGCACCGGCAAGACGACCATCGTGCGCTCCATCTGCGAAATGGTCGAGGCGATGAAGCGCACCGTCGCGCTGTGCGCGCCCACCGGCCGCGCCGCCAAGCGTCTGGCCGAAACCACCGGCCGCGAGGCCAAGACGGTGCACCGGTTGCTGGAGATCAACCCGGCGAAACACGAGTTCACCTACAACGCCGACAACCCGCTGGCGCATGATCTGGTCGTCTGCGACGAGGCCAGCATGCTCGACGCCCCGCTGGCCGCGCACCTGGCCGAGGCTATCCCGCCCGGCGCGCACCTGGTGCTGGTCGGCGACGTCGACCAGTTGCCCAGCATCGGCCCGGGCAACGTGCTGGCCGATCTGATCAACTCGGAGCGCGTGCACGTCGTGCGGCTGGACAAGATCTTCCGCCAGGCCGCGCAAAGCCGTATCGTGCTCAGCGCGCACGATATCCGCCAGGGTCGTCTACCCGAACTGGCTCCGACCAAGGACGGCGATTTCTTTTTCATCGAGCAGGACGATCCGGTCGCGTTGCGCGAGCTGGTGGTCGATCTGGCCGCGCGGCGGCTGCCGCAAACCTACAACCTCGATCCGCTCGGCGAGATCATGGTGCTCGCGCCGATGCACAAGGGCGAGGCCGGCGTGGCCGCGCTCAACGAGGCTCTGCGCGCGCGGTTGAATCCGGCGGGCGCGGAGTTGATTTTCGGCGAGCGCTCGTATCGCCTGGGCGACAAGGTGATGCAGACGGCCAACGATTACGACCGCGAAATCTACAACGGCGACATCGGGCGCGTCGCGCGCGTCGACGAGGCGCACAAGGAGATCGTCGTGGATTTCGACGGCCGGATGGTGGGCGCGCGCGAGGGCGAACTGGCCGACCTGGTACACGCCTACGCGGTGTCCATTCACAAGTCGCAGGGCAGCGAATACCCGTGCGTGATCGTGCCGCTGCACACGCAGCACTTCATTTTGCTGGCGCGCAACCTGCTGTATACGGCGGTTACCCGCGGCAAAAAGCTGGTCGTGGTGTGCGGTTCGCGCCGGGCGCTGGCGCGGGCGGTGGAGAACGACGCCGCGCGGCATCGCACGACCTTGCTGATCAATTACCTCGAATCGGCCAAACCCGGCCGCTTGTTGTAAAGATTTTCGACGCCAATTTCGGTTAAAATCATTTCTTTCCTGACTTCCGCACGCCCTGTTTTTTATTTTGTAGGTGCTCGAAATCACAAGACGGCGAGTTCGGTTTAGGGTGTCCTGAGAAGAAAATCGGGCGAAGACGAACAATGTTGAAATGATTTTCTGCACAGGATCCTCAAGCCCGCAGGGCGTAGGTCCGTAGCGAAGGGCTTTTAGCCCTGGAATCAGAAGAGGCAAATTCAAGCAAACCCCGCAGGGGTGCCGGTGATGCCAAACCATCTGTCCCTGCAATAACACCTCGGTGGCACTGATACGCCGAACGAAGTGAGGGGTATCAGTGTTTTATTTTAACACTGACAAACTCGCTCACGATGTTCACTCGTGTATCAGTGCCACCGCTTATGAAAGATTCCTTCACCCCTTGTCAGGGGTTGGACGGTCTGGGTGGGCCGTGGTTTCCAGGGCTTCGCCCTTCGCTACTGACCTTCCGCCCCTCCGGGGCGTATCGGCTCCAGGTGTCCCAATTCGGAAGTCAGGCGCACGACCTTGCTGATCAATTACCTCGAATCGGCCAAACCCGGCCGCTTGTTGTAGAAATTTTCGACAGCTTTTTCGCTTAAAAATCATTTATTTAGCAAAAACCTTTTAAAAATCTTGACAATCCGTCCCCGGTTTTATAGAAGGAAATGTCTACATATAGTGGTCGTTATTTCCTTGAGTATCAACATGTGGAACAAAGTTACAATAATTATAGCCATTAGCTGTATCGCGATACTCGGCACGAGTGTTTCGGCGTTTGCTCTGGGCGTGGGCGGTCTTTCCTATAATATCGGGCCGTCGTTTTCGTTGAGCGCCGGCGTGAGCTTCACCCAACGCGACGTGTACACGATCGAAAACGACGACCTCGACGATGAAATGATTTCCAGTCGTTTTCTGGTCAAGGGCGACGTCGCGCCGATCCGCTACCTGGATATCTACGGCTTCATCGGCATGGGCGATCTGCAGCAGGACGACGGCGAGTTCGAAGGCACCCTGGGCACGATGTATGGTGCGGGCATCAAGCCGCAATTGTTCCCCCTGACCTGGTCGAGCCCGTTGAACATCACGCTGGACGCCCAATACGCCGAGTTGCTCACGCGCGACGACGACATCGACGCCAAAATGCAGGAAGTGCAGGTGGCCCTGGTCTTCGCCTACGTCATGCGCAGCCTGACCCCCTACGGCGGCGTGAAGTACGATCACCTGCTGGTCCACTTCGACGGCGCGGACAACGACATGGTTACCGACATGGACTGGGGCGCGTTCATCGGCTGCGACTATTACGTGACACCCAATGTGTTTTTCAACCTGGAGCTGTCGATCTTCGCCGAAACCGCCTTCTTCATTTCCACCGGGTACAAATACTAGGAGCGAAAGAGTGAAACTCTTTTTGGATACCGCCGACCTCAACGAACTGAAACAGGGCGTGGCCATGGGCCTGGTCGACGGCGTAACCACCAACCCCTCGTTGATCGCCAAGACCGGCATGACCTTCGAGGAATTGGCGCCCAAGATCACGCAGCTCGTGAGCGGGCCGATCAGCCTCGAGGTGATCAGCGACGAGGCCGAGGGCATGATCGCCGAGGCGCGCGAGCTGGCGAAGATCGCCGACAACGTCGTGGTGAAAGTTCCGATGACCGAGCAGGGATTGATCGCCGTGCGCACGCTGGCCGACGAGGACATCGCCTGCAACGTCACGCTGGTTTTCTCGGCGACGCAGGCGCTGCTGGCGGCCAAGGCCGGCGCGGCGTACGTCAGTCCGTTCGTCGGGCGACTGGACGATATCAGTACCGAGGGCATGGAATTGATCGAACAGATCAAAACCATTCTCGATAACTATGGCTACGATACGGAAATTATCGTGGCCAGCGTGCGGCATCCGCTGCACGTGCTAGACGCGGCGTTAATCGGTGCGGACATTGCGACGGTACCGTTTAAGGTGCTCAAACAATTGTTTTCCCACCCCCTCACCAGTATCGGGATCGATCGTTTCAAGCAAGATTACGAGAAAATTCCGAAACGGTGACGGGTACGCCTGACCATCATCCTTTTTGCGGGCCGTGATCCTTCCCCCCCAAAACCCCATCACGGCCCCTTTTTTTACCCTTTTTCCGACTTTTCCCCGGCGCTGGATTTTACCGCCGGCCGGCCTTATAATAAGGATCATCGAAAAATAACCGCCAAAACAATGGGAGACCGTGGATGTCCGATGCCGAGCGGGAAGACCGCCGACCCTGGGGCGGCTATTGCGTGCTGGCCGATGAAACCGACCACAAGGTCAAGCGGATTACCGTGCTGCCCGGCGCGCGTTTGAGCTTGCAATACCACCGGCGCCGCCTCGAGCATTGGTACATCGTGCGCGGTACGGGGGTGGTCACGCGCGGCGAAGAGCAAATTTCCGTCGGGCCCGGCGACGCGGTGGACATTCCCACCGGCGCGGCGCACCGCATCCACAACACCGGCGCCGAACCGCTGGTCTTCATCGAAGTGCAGCGCGGCGACTATTTCGGCGAGGACGATATCGTCCGGCTCGAAGACGACTACGGGCGCGACCGCTAGCCCTTGACACAAGCCTTATATTGCCGATGGAGGAACCGTCATGAAAGCTGCGCTTTTTGCATTCAACGGAGAACCGATGTGCTTCGTACACGTGCTGCTCAACGCCTTCGACCTGCGCGACAAGGGTTGGGAAGCCACGATCGTCATCGAAGGTTCGGCGACCAAACTGGTCAGGGAATTCCACGAGAATCCGGACGCGCCCTTCGCCCCGCTGTATCGCAAGGCGAAGGAGGCAAACCTGATCGGCGCGGTCTGCCAGGCCTGCGCGACCAAGATGGGTTCGCTGGACAGCGCCAAACAGCAGGGCCTGCCGCTGGGCAACGACATGGCGGGCCACCCGAGCATGAGCGCGTACCTTGACGACGGCTGGCAAGTGTTTACTTTTTAGCTAATAAGCAACATCGCCGACGGCGCAAACAGGAGACGCCCCATGGATCTGCCGGGATTTTCGTTCGACTTGTCCACGACCTTGTCGCAGGCGACGCCGCCCGACCCGGGCACGGTGTACGACCTGTTGATCGTCGGCGGCGGTCCGGCGGCGATGACCGCCGTGGTCTACGCCGCGCGCAAAACCATGCGCCTGGCCATGCTGGCCAAGGACGTCGGCGGCCAGATGGGCTGGACCTCGGAAATCGAAAACTACATGGGCTTCCAGACGATCAGCGGCAAGGAACTGACGCAGAAATTCCGCGAGCAGGTCGAACAGTTCGACGTGCCCATCGCGCTGGACCAAAACGTGACGACGATCGAAAAACACGACGAGTTGTTCGTCGCCACGCTCGAAAACGGCCAACGCTTTCGCGGCCGCACGCTGATCATCGCCACCGGCAAGCGCGACCGCCCGTTGAACGTGCCCGGCGAAAAACAGTTCGTCGGCAAGGGCGTGGCCTACTGCGCCACCTGCGACGCGCCGTTCTACAAAGAGAAAACGGTGGTCGTCGCCGGCGGCGGCAACAGCGCCTTCACCGCCGCGCTGGACTTGCTCAAGGTCGGCGCCGCGGTGACGCTGGTCAACTTCGCGCCCGGCTGGCAGGCCGACGAGGTGATGCGCAAGTCGCTGGACCGCTTCGGCGACCAGGTGACCTATCTCGACGAGCACCAGGTCGTCGCCGTCGAAGGCGAAGCGCGCGTGAACGCCGTGCGCGTCAAGGATCGCCGGACCGGCGAGGAGAAGCGCCTGGCGGTCGACGGCATCTTCGTCGAGATCGGCTTGCTGCCCAACAGCGAGCCGCTGGGTGAACTGGCCGAACTAAACGCGCACAACGAACTGATCGTCGATTGCCACTGCCGCACCAGCGTGCCCGGCCTGTTCGGGGCCGGCGACGTGACCACGGTGCCGTTCAAACAGATCGTCATTTCGGCGGGCGAGGGCGCCAAGGCGGCGCTGTCGGCCTACGATTACCTGACCCAACATGGACATTTGTAAGGAGGACCGGTTATGGGACTGCTCAAAGAAAAAGACGCCAAACAACTACAGGACGCGTTCGCGCAACTGCCGCACGAGGTGAAGCTGCTGTTTTTCACCCAGGAGCACGAGTGCGAGTATTGCCAGATCACCCGCGAGCTGGTCACCGAGCTGGCCGGCCTGTCGGAGAAGATCACCCTCGAAACCTATGACTTCGTTGCCGACAAGCAGGTCGCCGAGCAATACAACATCGACAAGATTCCGGCGATCGTGGTGATGGGCGAGCGCGACTACGGCATCCGCCTGTACGGCGTGCCGGCCGGGTACGAGTTCGCCACGCTGGTCGAGGACGTCATCGACGTGGGCCGCCGCGATCCGGGCCTGCCCGCCGAGATCGTCGCCGCGTTGCAAAAGATCGACCAACCGGTGCGCCTGCAGGTGATGGTTTCGCCGACCTGCCCCTACTGCCCGCGCGCCGTACGCACCGCGCACAAGTTCGCCATGATCAACGAACACATCGTCGGCGACATGGTCGAAATCAGCGAGTTCCCGTTCCTCGCGCAAAAGTACGATGTGCAGGGCGTGCCCAAAACCGTGATCAACGACAAGTGGGACGTGGTCGGCGCGGCGCCCGAACAGCAGTTCCTGGCGAAGATTCAGGAAGCGCTCGCCGGCTGATTCGCTCTTTCAATCGCGCGGACGCGGATGGTAAAACATTCGCGTCCGTTTCATTTAAGGAGGCCGCGATGGATTCGATCACCCTGACGCCGATCGGCATCGTTCATTCGCCGCACAAACAGCCGCAGGGCACGCCGATTCAGCCGTGCTTCGCCCGGGGCGTCGAGGGCGAGATCGAAATTTTCCCCGCGTACGCCGCCGGCCTTAAAGACGTGGACGGCTTTTCGCACCTGCACGTCATTTACTATTTTCACCTGGCCAAGGGCTACGAACTGACCGCCACGCCTTACGCGGACACCGTGCCGCGCGGCCTGTTTGCCATTCGTTCGCCGCGCCGCCCCAACCCGCTGGGGCTGTCGGTCGTGCGCGTGCGCGGCGTCGAGGGCAATCGCTTGCTGGTCGCGGAAATCGACATGCTCGACGGCACGCCGGTGCTCGACCTCAAGCCGTTCAACCCGGCGATGGACCATCGCGACGACTGCCGCATCGGTTGGATGGAAAATCGCTGGCGCGCCGATCGACCGTTGGCCGACGACGGACGTTTCGCAAAAAAATAGGCGCGGCCTACCGTGGCGCGCGGCTCTGTGGTAAAAATCGCCTTCCAAGCAGCGATCAACGGAGAAGATCATGCGCATTCGCCACGAACTGGACGCTCGAATTTCCGCCGCTTTCACCGCCCTGCTCGGCCGCGACGCTCCGGCGCTGGTGCGCAACGCCGACCCGCGCTTCGGCGACTACCAGGCCAACGGCGTGATGGGCCAGGCCAAACGCGACAAAACCAACCCGCGCGAACTGGCCGCGAAGCTGATCGCCGCGCTGGACATCGCCGACCTGTGCGCGCCGCCGGAAATCGCCGGCCCGGGGTTCATCAACCTGAAGCTGAGCGACGATTTCCTCGCCCATCGTCTGGCCGCGATGGCCGCCGACCAAGAGCGTCTGGACGTCGACAAAGTCGAAGCGCCGCAAACGATCATCGTGGATCTGTCCAGCCCGAACGTGGCCAAGCCGCTGCACGTGGGCCATTTGCGCAGCACGATCCTGGGCGACGCGATCGTGCGCATTCTGCGTTTCCTCGGCCACCGCGTGATCGCCGACAACCACGTGGGCGACTGGGGCACACAGTTCGGCATGCTGATCGTGGGCTTTCGCCGCTGGGGCGACGAGGACAAGCTGGCGCACAACCCGACCGACGAACTCGAGCGCGTGTACCGCCTGGCCAACGACGCGGGCAAGCAGGACGCGGCGGTCGCCGAAGAGGCGCGCGCGGAATTGGTCAAATTGCAGGCGGGCGACGCGGACAATCTGGCGCTGTGGAAGCGCTTCATCGCCGCGACGCGCGCCGAGCTGGACGTCATCTACGATCGCCTCGACGTGCACTTCGACGAGTGGCGCGGGGAAAGCGCTTACCACGACGCGCTCGCGCCGCTGGTGGAAAAGCTGCTCGCCGACGGCGTGGCGGTGATCGACGACGGCGCGACGGTGATGTTCTTCAGCGCCGAGGACAATCCGGAGTTGGTCGACAAGCCGTTTTTGATTCGCAAATCCGACGGCGCGTTTTTGTACGCGACGACCGACCTGGCCACGCTGCAATACCGCCTGGCCGCGCACGACGCCGACGAGATCGTCTACGTCGTCGACAAGCGCCAGGCGCTGCACTTCAAGCAGTTGTTCGCCGCCGCGCACAAACTCGGCTGGCGCGTGCGGCTGGCGCACGTCGACTTCGGCGCGATTCTCGGACCCGACGGGCGGCCGATCAAAACGCGCGAGGGTGGTTCGGTGCGCCTGGCTGATCTGCTGAGCGAAGCGGCCGCGCGCGCCGCGACGATCATCGAGGAGAAGAATCCCGAACTCGCCGCCGACGAACGCGCCCGCGTGGCCGAGGCGGTGGGCATCGGCGCAGTCAAGTACGCCGACCTGTCGCAGAACCGCTCCAGCGACTACCGCTTCGACTGGGACAAGCTGCTGGCCTTCGACGGCAACACCGCGCCGTACCTGCAATACGTGCACGCGCGCATCCGGTCGATCTTCCGCAAGCTCGGTGACGAGCAATGGCGGCCGGCCGCCGGGTTCACGCCGGAACTGACCCACGCCAGCGAACGCGCGCTCACCTGCGCCCTGCTGCGTTTCGCCGACGTGGCGCACGATCTGCCGCAGGATTATCTGCTGCATCAACTGTCCGACCATCTGTTCGCGCTGGCCCAGGCCTTCAACGCGTTCTACCGCGATTGTCCGGTGCTCAGCTCGACCGGCGCGACGCTCGACACGCGCCTGACGCTGTGCCTGGTCACCGCGCGCCAGATCGCCCTGGGGCTGAATCTACTGGGCATCGCCGCGCCCGAGCGCATGTAAAACCGCTGGCCGGAACGCGCGGTTGTGCTATGATGCCCCGCGATGAAGAGTTCCCTGTTCAAACCGATCTACGCGCAGCGCCGGCTCCTGTGGAGCCTGGTGCAGCTCGATTTGCGCAAGCGCTACGGCGGCAGCTTCGGCGGTTTTTTCTGGTCGATCGTCAACCCGCTGCTGCAGATCGTGATCTACACGGTCGTCTTCGGGTACATCCTGTCGATCAACGTGGGCGGCAACGCCGGGCCGACGAACTACGGCGTGTTCCTGTTCGCGGGCATGCTGCCGTGGATCGCCTTTAGCGAAGCGGTGCAGAAATCCAGCACGGTGATTCTGGAGAACAAGGAACTGGTCAAGCAGGTGCACTTCCCCTCGGTGCTGCTGCCGTTGCACGTGCTGATTTCCAGCTTCCTGCACGAGATGATCGCATTGGTTATTTTTGTGGTCATTCTGATCGGCATCGATCAGGCGCCGCCGCTGCTGGCGATCGGCTTGGTGGCGCTGTTTCCGCTGCAACTGTTTTTTACGCTCGGGCTGTCGCTGATCGTTTCGGCGTTTCACGTGATGTACAAGGACGTGGGGCAGCTCGTCAGCGCCGTGCTGTTGCTGTGGTTTTTCTGCACGCCGATCATTTACCCGCTGTCGGTGGTGCCCGACTGGATGCAGAAGTTTTTCTACGCCAATCCGATCACCCCGCTCATCAGCGCCTATCGCGCGGCGCTGCTGCACAACGAAGTACCCAACCTGTGGTCGTTTCTGTACCTGTGCGGGCTGTCGATGGTGCTGCTGCTGATCGGTATCGGGCTGTTCCGCCGCCTGTCGCGCGACTTTGCCGACCTGCTCTGATTTTTCCCCGTTTTCCACTATAATGTGGCGATGTTTGACCTCGCACGCGCCCTGAGTCGGGCCGAAGAGTTGACCGCGCCGCGCTACCCGGATCATCCGGGCGTCGCCGCGTTATTGGCGCGCGCGCAAGATGAGGGCCTTCTCCACACGCAGCGCACCGCCGCGTTGCGCCTGCTGGGCGCGCTGGTCGGCGAGCCGCTGGCCGGTCCGCAGATCGTGCACCTCGATATAATCGGCACCTGCAACGCCAACTGCGTCTACTGCCGCGATCATTCGCCCTACGTCAACAACCGCGAGCCCTGGCGCAACCGCGAGATGCCCTACGAGCTGGCCGCGCGGCTGATCGACGAGGCCGTCGCGTTGGGCGCGGAGAAGATCCCCGTGGTCGGCGCGGGCGAAAATTTGTTGCACTCGCGCTTCGCCGATCTGGTCGATCTGCTGAAACGGCAGCCCGTCGATTGGGAGGTTTACACCAACGGCCTGTTGTGGGACGACGCGATGATCCATCGCTTTGCCAACGCCCACCGCGCGATGGTCACCTTTTCGCTGTCGGCCGCGACCGCGCCGACCTGGGCCGCGTTCCGCCCCGAGATGTCGCCACACCTGTTCGATAAGATCGAGGAGTCGATCCGCAAGCTCGTCGAGCGCCGCGAGCCGGGTTTGAAAATCGGCATCGTGCACGTGCTCAACAAGCGCAACGTGCGCGAGGTGCTGCCGATGATCCGCCGGGCGATCGAACTGGGCGTGGACGAAATCGAGTACAAACTGACCGAACTCAACGAAGCCGCGCGGCCGCTGGCGCCCGACGAAAACGAAATCGAGTCGATCCGCCAGGAACTGCGCAAGGCGCACGAACTGGCTTCGGCGGCGGGCGTGGACATCCACGACAACATCGAGTTTCAACTCGCGCACGTCGACCTGGAATCGGGGCTGTACACCAAGAACCTGTACGACCGCATCCCCTGTCACGTGGGCTACGAGATGATCCGCGTGCGCCGCGACGGGGCGATCAGCTTCTGCTGCGGCCTCAAATTTTTCGGCAACGCGCACGAGACGACCTTGCGCGAGCACTGGCACGGCGCTACGATGCGCCGCTGTCGGGAAGCGGCGATCCGCATGCCGGCAGGCGACAACGAACGGTTGCCGGACGGCGGCATGTTGCGCGACGGCCAATGCGACTTCTGCTACAATTACATTCTCAACTTCGCTTCCCGCCGCCTGGCCCGGGAAACCGGGGTGACGCCCTTATTGCCGGGGGATGAATGAAAGCGATCGCCGCGCGTAATCTGACGAAGGTCTACAAGATCTATTCGCGCCGCGCGCAGAAATTCAAAGAGATGGTGACGCTCAATCGGCGCGTGTTTCACGACACCAAGCGCGCGCTGAGCGAGTTGAATTTCGACGTGGCGCAGGGCGAGTGCCTGGGCGTGATCGGCGATAACGGCTCGGGCAAATCGACGCTGCTCAAGATCCTGGCGCAGACCTCCTATCCGACCGCGGGCGAGTTGGAGATCAACGGCAAGGTCAGTTACATCCTGGATCCGACGACCGGCTTCAACCCCGATTTTTCCGGCCGCGAAAACGTGCACATCAAATGCGCGCTGCTGGGCATGACCTCGGCGCAGATCAACGAACTGTTCGACGTCATCCACGATTTTTCGGGGCTGGGCGAGCGCATCGACCATCCGATCAAAACCTACAGCTTCGGCATGGTCGTGCGGCTCGGTTTTTCCGTGGCGATCCACGTGCCCTTCGACATCCTGCTGGTCGACGAGGTGCTCGCCGTCGGCGACTACCTGTTCCAGCGCAAGTGCATCAACGCCATCCGCGCCTTCAAGGAGCAAAACAAAACGATCGTCGTCGCCAGCCACAGTCTGTCTGACGTGTCGACGTTTTGCGACCGGCTGATCCTGCTGCAGGAAGGCAGGATGGCGATGATCGGCAAGACCGACTCGGTCGTGCAGCAGTACATCGAGGCGTGCGAAAAGCGCTACAGCAGCATCGAAGCGCCGATCATGCGCCTGAGCGACGAGTCGATTTCCTGCTGCCTGGAACGCACCGGGCAGGCGCACCTGGTCGAGGTGCAGTTGCTCGATGGCGCCGGACACGAAGCGACCTCGGCGCACAGCGGCCAGGCGCTGACCGTGCGTGTGCGTTTTCGCGTCGACGAGCCGATCGGCAATCCGTGCCTGCGCGTGCAGTTCCGCCGCAACGACGGGCTGCTCATCGCCGGCACGAACACCTTCCGGCATCAGCTCGATTTCGGTCCGCTGGAAAAGGGCGTGTATGAGGCGTCCTGCGAATTTTCCGAGTTGAACCTGCTGACCGGCGACTACTACATCAACGTGGGCATCTGGCCCGACGAATACCAAAGCTACACGGCGAAGACGCCTTACGACATCCACGAGTTCCGCTACATCCTCTCCGTGGTCAGCGATCGACGCGACGGCGGTGGCCTGGTGCGCATGCCCAACCGCTGGAGTCTGTCGCGGCTCGGGGATCTGTCATGAACGGCCCGGATCGCCGGCGCATCAACGCGGCGCTGCAGGCGCTGGAACGCGAAAAGGGTCTGACCGAACTGACCTGCCTGCCGGTGGAACTCCAAATCGAAGCAACCAACCGCTGCCGCCGCAACTGTCCGACCTGCGCGCGCAATTTCTACGATCGTACGGCCAACGCGCCGGGCGATCTGTCGCCGGCGGTGCTCGACGCGCTCGCGCCGCTGCTGCCCTACGCGCAAACGGTGCTCGTCGGCGGCTACGGCGAGCCGCTGCTGGCCGAGATCACCGACGAGATTTTGCGTCGCGCCAAAGCGGCGGGCTGCGCCACGACGATCATCACCGGCGGCGGCGAACTCGACGAACAACGCGCCGCGCGGCTGATCGCGGCGGGCCTCGACGAAATCGTGCTGAGCGTCGACGCGGCCGACGACGAGCGCATGCGTTTGCGCCGCGGCGTTTCGTTGCACGAAGTGCTGGCCAATCTGCAACGACTGCGCGAGCGCCGACCCACGCTGCACACGGTTTTCAACGTTACACTGCAGGTCGACAACCTCGACGAACTGCCCGCGATCGTCGCCCTCGCCGGCGCGCACAACATACACGAGGTGCGCGTTTTCCATCAGAAAATCTACTCACGCACGCAGGCCGACAGCAGCGCGCTGGGCGTCGCCGAGCACACGCGGCTCGTGTTTTACGAAGCCGAACAGGCCGCGCGCGAACACGGCGTCGCGCTGTCGCTGCCGCCGTTGGCGGGCACGACGCGTTGCGAGCAACCCTATCGTTTGCTGGCCGTGCGGCACGACGGCCTCGTGCAGGGGTGCTGCTCGGCGTTGTTCGAGGCGCAGGTGCCGCGCCCGGTGCTCGGCCGGCTGCCCGACGACGACCCGCTCGCGTTGTGGAACCATCCGGCGATGCTCGCCGCGCGTTCCTGGACGCTGGGCGAGGGCCCGGCCGATTTCGCCTGCGCCGCCTGCGCGTTTCGCGTGTACACCGTCGCCGCGCATCGGCGTTTCCTGGAGGCGGACGATGAGTGACGTGCGCCTGTTCGCCGACGGCGCGGCCGATCACGATCCGCTGTCCCCCGAGCAGTCTTTCGCCGCCGCGTCCGCGCGCATCCGCAACGGCGACGCGGCGTCGATCGTGCCCGGGCCCGCGACGCTCTGGCGTTTGGGACGCACCGCCCGCTACGCGTTGTCGTTGCGCGGTCGGTCGGCCGACCTGCCCGATTTTCGTCCGCAGGATCATCACGAGTTGTGCGAACCTTTCGCGCGGCATCTCGACGAATTGCGCGCGCGCCTGGCCGACACGCCGGTGCGCATCGACGAGCCGTCGCCCGCGCTGCGCGAATTGCTGGAGAAATACGACGCCGCGCTGGACGCGGACAATCGCGCGAACCTGCTGCGGCTGTTGGGCGCGCTCACCGACGGTTGTTTCATCGGCCCGCAAACGTTCCACCTGGACGTGTCGAACCTGTGCAACACGAATTGCATTTTCTGCGGCCTGCACTCGCCGCTGCTGATCGAGCCGCAAAAGCCGATGCGCGGCCGGCGCTTCACCGAGGGCTGGAAAACGCGACGCATCGACTGGGAGATTTTCGAGACGCTGGTCGACGACCTGGCGGCGATCGGCACGCGCGAAGACATTCTGTTTTCCGGCGAAGGCGAGCCGCTGACGCACCCGCGCATCGTCGAGATGATCCGCAAGGTGCGCGGCAAGGGGCAGCGGCTGACGGTCTTCTCCAACGGCCTGCTGGTCGACGAGAAGATCAGCGATCTGTTCGTCGAGGTCGACCTCGACATTTTCTATTGGTCGTTGTCGGCGGCGTCGCCGGCGACCTTCGCCAAGCAGCAGCCGGCGCACGGTGCGGAAAAGTTCGCGCCGATGGTGCGCGCGATCAAGGAACTGGCGCGCAAGAAAAACGCGAAGAACCGCAAGCCGTACATCATCCTCGCGCACGTGATCAACCGCCTCAACGCGCACGAGGTGGAAGGCGCGATGGACATGGCGTTGGAGGTCGGCGTCGACGCGGTCCGTTATCAGATCATGCATTCGTGCGGCGCGAGCTTCGACGACCTGCTGATCACCAAGGAGCAGCACGCGGCGGTCGAGGCGCAGTTGCAGCGCGCGCGGCGCAAGGCCGAAGCGGCGGGCGTCGAGATCGTGGCGAACATCGAGTTTCAACTGCCGCAGGCGGGTAAAACCTTCGAGCTGTCGCCCGACGTGCTGCCCTTCCATTGGAGCCACGACCTGTACAGCCAGACCGGCTGCCTGGCGGGCTGGTTCTTCGGCCGCGCGTTTTCCGACGGGCGGCTCAGCTTCTGCTGCCACGACAAAATCGTCGGCTCGCTGTACCGCGGCCGCTTCGCCGACATCTGGTTTTCCGAGCGCTACCGCAAGCTGCGCCAGGCGGCCAAGGCGTTCGACCTGTCGGTCAATCCGGAACTGATCGAGGAAAACTGCGGCGGGCCGCTGCTCGGGCCCGACTGCGATTACTGCGGCAATTACGAGTTCATCAACCAGGCGCTTCGCGATCTCGACGACCTGCAGTTGCGCCCTCTGCTACGGAAGGATCCGCCCACATGGCCGTGACGTTGTTCGGAAACGACGCGCAGTTGCACGACCGCCTCGCCGGCCAGGCCGGCTCGTTCACCGAGGCGCTTGCGCAACTGGCCGCCGCCGATGAAGTTCACGTGCCGGTGCGTCGGGCCAATGCATTTCATCTGGCAGCGATCATCGATATGGCCTGCCGCCGGCGCGGCGTCGACTACGACATCGAACCGTTCGATCCGCATCCGGCGACCACGCTGGCGCAGCGCTTCGCCGATCATCTGGTCTGGCTGCGCAACCAGGGACGCCGCTGCCGCGTCAAGCTGATCGAAGACGACATGCTGCTCATGCCGCTGCTCGAGCACGTCAGCGAGCGCGCCGTCACCGGCAACGAAACCGACCTGCTGCGGCTGCTGGGCATCCTGTGCGACACCGCGCTGATCGGGCCGCACTGGTTCGTCTTCGAGGTGATCAACCGCTGCAACGCGCGCTGCCATTACTGCAACATCCACGCGCCCTGCCGCCAGCCGGGCCGCGATTTTCTGGACACCGTGCTGCCTTTCAAGCAGTTCACCGCGACCGTCGACGAACTGGCCCGCCTGGGCGCCGACGGCGTGACCGTGCTGGCCAACGGCGAACCGATGCTGCACCCGGATTTCGTGCGGATGATCGTCTATGCGCGCCAGAAGGGATTGCGCGTCAACTTCTTCACCAACGGTCTGTTGCTCGACGAAGAAGCGGCGCAGGCGATCGTCGCGGCCGGCCCCGAGGAGATGTTCTGCACCGTCAGCGCGGCGACGAGCGAAACCTACTCGCGGTTGCACCACGCCGTCGGCGAAGTCGAGTGGCGCGAGCTGATGGACAACCTGCGGCGCTTTTTCGCGCTGCGCGAAGCGGCCGACACGCCGCACCCCGAAGCGTGGATGGTCAACGTTATCTGCCGCACCAACGCCTACGAACTGCTGGCGATGGCCGACCTCGCCGCCGAGCTGGGCTTCGACGGCCTGCGCCCGCAACTGCTGCGCGTCGACGAATACAACCGCGGCCTGGCGCTGACCGACCACGACGTCGCCTGGCTGCAGGCGAGCCTGCCCAACCTCATTCAGCGTTGCCGCGACCTGGAGCTGAAACTGTGGGACGCCTACCCGCATCAGGTGCAGCACAGCGACAAGAATCCCGACGAATGGTCGGGCGACGAGTTCGTCGACCACGGGTGTTTCATCGGCTGGGCGCTGGGGCTGGCCAAATCCAACGGCGATCTGTCGTTCTGCTGCACGGTCAAACCGGTGGCGAATCTGAGCGAAGGGCCCTTCGGCCAACTGTGGACCGGCGGGCTGTATCATCAGGCGCGGCTGGCGGCGAAGGATCTGCGCCGCGCGGGCACGCTGCTGATGCGCGACGGCAAGCCGCTGTACACCGACTATTGCCACCATTGCGACAACCACGACATCAACCGCCGGCTGCACGAGCAGATGACGGCTTACGACCTGTGGCGTTATCTGGATTGATCAGCGCGGCAGGTTCGTCACCGCGAAAAAGATGTCTTCCCAGCGGCGGCCCATGAGTTCGTCGTTGAACTTTTCCTCGACCGCCCGCCGCGCCGCGTGGCCCATCGCGACGGCGCGCGCCGGATCGGCCAACAACTCGCGCAGCGCGCGCGCCAGATCGGCCGCGTCGCCGGGCGTGTAGAAGATCCCCGTTTCCCCGTCGCGCAGGTAATCGGTCAGGCCGATGATCCGGCTGGCGACCACCGCCTTGCCCGTCGCCATCGACAGCAGCAGCGACAACTGGCCGAGGCTCTGCTCGCGCTCGGGCAGCGGCAGCACGATCGCCCGCGCCTGCATGATGCGCGTCCGCAGTTCGTCGACCGGCAGATAGTCGATCAGCTCGACGCCCGGCGGCAACTCGACGTTCTCGCGCTCGGCGGCGGGCAGATCGGCGCGGCCGACGATCCGCAACGGCGGCGCGTTCTCGATCGTCGCGTAAGCGCGCAACAGCGTCGCCCAATCGCGGAACGCGCGCCCGTGTTTACCCAACGCCAGCAGCGGCCCGTCGCGACCGGCATCCTCGTTCGCCGGCAGCGTGGGCACGCCGATGCCCAAGGGCACGAACGTGCGGCGCTCGCGCAGAAACGGCAAATAGGCGTCGTAGTATGTTTCCTGTGCGCGCGAGGCGTAGATCACGTGATCGATGCGCCGCGCGCCGAAACGCACCAGGCGCAATTTCATCCCGCTTTTGGCGCGACCGAACGATTCGACATCGAAAACGATCAGCCTGGTCTTCATCCAGAAACACAGCCGCAGCAGCGCGGCGAAAGGCAGGCCGCTTTGCGACGAGAAGGCGATCACCGCGTCGTAAAACGGCGCGCGCAACAGGGCGAGCAGCGGTTGCAGCAGATAGAAGCGCAGCCGATTTTTTTCCCAGCGGGTAAACGCGCCCAGCGAGAACGTGCCGAAAAATTTAACGCGCGGCCGGCTGCGCCAATGCGCGAAAAATGCGTATTCGCCGGTCGCGCGATGCGTGCGCGGCCAGTTGGCGAGAAACAGAATGTCAGGCCTGCGCATTATCCGGCGACGCCTCCTGTTCATCGCGAACGAGGTTGTAGATGATCACACTGAACGCAAAAGGCAAAATCGAAGTGTACGGCTCCTCCATGAAGTATTCATGAAAGTACCAATACACCGACATCGACAGCAGAAGCATCGACAAGCCCAGCGCCATCGTGCGCACGAATTCGTCCTTCGTATGACGGTAGGCGTAGCTGAGATTGCGAAACGCCGTGTAGAGCAGGAAGAGGAAAATCGGGATCGAAAAAATGCCCTGCTCGGCCAGCATGCGTCCGTACTCGTTGTGCACCGGCACCGACTCGGGCATGTTGCGCTGCGCGGCGATGTCCCAGCGCACCTGTCGCCAGGGCACCGGATATTTCTGCATGAACTCCCACGAGCGACTTTCGTACGTGCCCACGCCGATGCCCAGCAGCGGATTTTCCGTGAATGCACCCAGAGCGTTCCACAAGAAGTACAGCCGGTCTTTGTAGACTTCGTCGTCCTCTTCGCCGAAACGCTTGCCCAGCGCGTATTTGACGTCGGCGGGGATGATCAACGCCACCGTACCCACGAGAATGCCGAGCACGAGCAAACCCGCGACGCTGCCCATCAGCGCTTGCCGGCGGCGGGCGAAGAAATTGTAGAACACCACGAAAACCAGGCTCAGCGCGATGGCGATGCGCGTGAGGCTGACGAAAATGCCGAAGACGAACGGCGCCAGCAGCATCAGCCAGGTGCGACGGTGGAAGATCGTGCGCGACATAAAGCCGGCCACCATGATCGCCAAGGGCAGCATGAGGAACATCGCGTAGCGCGGGCCGATCTGGAACGTCCCCGACGCGCGCCGCACGCCGCCGACCGAATAGGCGTCGACGATCGGCAGGCCGAAGGTGTGGAAGTAGTAAGCCGGGAAAAATTTGATCGACACGAAGGTCTGCAACATGCCCAGAATCGCCTGCGCCACGCCCCAAGCCAGCAGGATCATAAACAAGACGCGCAATTGTTCCTTGGTCCGCACGCTGACGATCAGCACCCAGCCCATCGCGATGGCCAGCAGAAAATACTTGGTGCCCAGGTACGACAATTCCACATCGCTGGAGTTGACCAGGCTCAACGCGCAACTGACCAGGTACAAGCCGAGGGCGAAGTAAACCCGGTTGAAGCGCAGCGGCTCGCGCGCCAGCACGATCTTGACCGTGTGGTACGCCACCGCGATCAGGGTCAACACGGTGATCACCCGCAAGCTGCGGCCCAGCAGGTTGAGCCAATACAGCGGCACCAGCAGCAAGAGCGTGTAGGAAAGCAGAATCGGTTTGCGCAACAGGAAGAGCACGGCGAACAACACGACCACCGCGCCGATCGCGTAGTAGGGCGACTTGGCGACGAACAGATACACCAACGCCAGCGCGGCCGCGAAAATCAACACCGCCTCGAATGTGCCGCGCGGCGTCGCCGCCATCGATTCGCCGACCCGCTGCAGGCCGCGATCGATCAACGGTTTGCCGCTATCGCTTGATCCGTTGCTCATTTGATCAGTGTATCCCGAATTTCCCGCGGAGCCCATCCGGCGGCCGGCGCATCGTCACGCACCGCGATGATCGTCCCCGCGTCGCCGTGACCGAGCCGATCGACCACCGCCGCCGGCAACCCCGCCAAAACCCTGGCCCAACGACGCCGCGCAAATTTGCCCAGCCACTCGCCGAACGGTCCGACCGCCAGGCGATTGTCCAGACTCTCCAGCCACGACGTCGCGGACGAACAATCGTACGCCGCCACCGGCCGCCAACCGCACGTGCGCAACAACGCGCTCAGATGCGCGCGCGTGTACAGCACGTAATGCCGCGGCTGATCCCAGTGCGCCCAATGCGGCCCGGCCAGACGCGCCGCCCACCCGTCGCGGTAGACCGTCTGCATGACAAGCACGCCGCCGGGCGCCAGCAAGCCGCGCGCCGCGCGCAACAACGCGGCCGGATCCGGCTGATGTTCGATGATCGTGCGCAGCGCAATCGCGTCGAAAGGCCCGGTCAAGTGCGCCGCCTGTTCAGGCAACGCGCCGGTGATCACCGTCAGGCCGCGTCGCCGCGCCGCTTCCGCCGTTGCCGGATGCGGCTCCAGGCCGAATGCCCGCCAGCCGAGCACGGTCATCTCTTGCAGAAAATCGCCCGCGCCGCAACCGACGTCCAACACCTTGCGCCCATTGCCCGGCACGGCCAACGGGTGAACGCGCCCGCGTCGCACCCAGGCGCACCAACGCGCCGGCCATAACGCGAGAGTGCGCCGCCAGCCGATTTCACGCGGGCCCGGACGATTCGCCGCCACCCAGTTCAGCCAATCGCGCCGCCGTCGTTGAGCGCGCTCGCCGCCGGACGCCGGCTTTGCTTCACGCCGGCGCACCGCGTAATCGTCCGGATAATACGCGCCGATCGCCGCCGGCGGCACACGTGGATCCTGCCGCACCAAACCGCAACTGGCGCAGCGCCGTAGCGGGAACAATCCGGGCTTGCCGCTCAGTCGATCCGGTACGCGGTAGATCGTCGCGCCCGCCGGATCGCCGCACAGCGGGCAGGGCGACGCTTCGCGCGGAATCTCGTCGTCGCCGGTTTCGCCGGCCAGTTCCTCGCGTTCGAGCATGCGCCGGTCGAAAAACAATTTGACCAGCAAGGCCAGCGCCTGCGCGCCGCGCACCAAAAAACGCGCCCAGATCGCGCCGAACACGCCCCACCAGTAAATGAAAAACGGCAGCAGCGCGATCACGCCGATCGAGCGCGCCGCGGCGGCCACGTAATAGGTGCGTTGGAAACGATCCTGGCTGATGTAGTACGTTTCCAAATAAATAAGTATTACCGCCGCCAGCGTCGACCAGAACATCCAGATCGCGTAGGGAATCGCCTCCGGATACTTGGGGAACAGCCAGCGCATCACCGGCGCGAAGATCAGCGAGCCGACAATGCCGATGGCCGCCAATCCCGCGACCAGCGGCACGATGCGCGAAAGGAATCGCCCGGCCACCGCCGCGCCGGACACGCGCACCACGCGCGGAAACAGCAGCTTGTTGAGGAATACGCCGAGGTTGCGGATCGGATCGGTCAGCCGGTAGGCGAGTTCGTAGGCGGCGATCGCCTCCAGGCCGAGCATGCCCGCGACGATGATGCGGTCCAGTTGCGCGCTGGTGCCGCCGACGAGGCCGACCAGGCTTAGGTTCCAGCCGAAGCTGTGGAATTCGTCGTCGACCTTGTCGTTGGTCAGGAACCTCCAGCGGATCAGCCCGACCGCCGCCAGGTGGCCCATCGCGCGCGCGCCCATGTTCGCGGCCAGGATCGCGATCAGCGGCCAGCCCAGCACCAGCATGACGATTGTCGACGTGGCGACGGCGGCTTGAATGACGCCGTGCACCGCCACGTAGACGCCGATACGTTGTTTGCCGAACAACACGCCGCGGAAGTCGTCCATCGCGTAGACGAAGGGGAACAACACCGACGACGCCAACGCCCCGCCGGCCAGCATCGTGCGGCCGGAGAACAAAAAGACCAGCGCGATCACGAGCATCAGCGCGCTGCCGACCGCCCCGGCCGTCAAGCGCCGCCGCATGCCGACCATGAACGCGCCGTCGAAGCCGCGCGCCGACGAGCGTTGAATCGCCTGCCCCACGCCGGGCAAGGTGACCATCGTCAACCACGAGGCGATCGAGACAATCAGCGCGTACCCGCCGTAGACTTCCTTCGCCGCGAGGTTGGTGAAACACCAGGTCGTGGCCAAACCGGTGAGCAGCATGATGAACTGGTCGACGAACAGCAGCGAATATCCGGATAGATAATAATCCAGATCGAAGTTCAGCCGTTTCGCGACGCGGCGGATCATGGCCGCACCTCGCGCCAGACGTTTTCCAGCGCCGTCGCCAAATGGGCGATGTCGTGATGCGCGCGCACGTGCGCCGCCGCGTTGACGCCCAAGCGCGCAATCAGTTTTTCATCCCGCGCCAGACGGTCGAGCGCCGCGGCCAGCGTCGGCACGTCGCCCGGCGGCACGAGCAGACAGTTCTCGCCGTCGATCAGCCCGTAGCCGTCGGCGACCGCCCGCGTGCGCGACACGATCACCGCCTTGCCCGCGGCCATCGCCTGCAGGAGGCTGATCGTTGCGCCGCTGTAGTTGTTATCGCGCACCGGCAGCACGACGAACCGCGCGCGCAACAAGCGTTCGCGCAACGCGACGATCGGCTCGGGAGGCAACGCGAGAACGTTGCGCGGCCGCGCCAATCCGCGCAGCAGGTCGGGGTTGGTCACCAGTTCCAGCGTGCCGTCGTAACCGGCCGCGGCGGCGAAGAAGGTCGGCCAGTCGCGGCGATGGTCGATGCCGAAGGCCAGCGGCGGTCCGTCGGTCGTCGCGTCGCCGGCGAAAAAATCCGTCTGCACGCCGAAGGGGATGAAGCGCACTTTATCCGGCGCGAGACCGAACAACCTGATCAACGCCTCGCGTTCGTCGGGCGCGTAGACGATCACCGCGGCCGCTTCGCGCAACAGGCGACGGTACAGGCCGTACACCGCGCCGACCGGTTCGCCGAAGGTTTCGGCCAGGCCGATCGACGAGTAGATCACCGGCGTGCGAAGCAGACCGAACGCGCGCAAGAGCAGCACGGGCATGCCGCTACTGTCGGCGGTGGCGAAGATCAGATCCGCGCGGCGCAGTCGGGCGCGCAGGCGCAATGCCTGTTTGAGATGAAAGCCGGTGCGCCGGCCGCCGTGCGAGAGTGCGTCGTTGAGCAACCGGTAGGCGCGGGCGTTCCACGACGGCGCGAAACCGTCGTCGCTGGTTTCGATCGACCAGCCGCGCTCGCGCAGCGTGCGCAGGCCGTAGAGCAGTTCGTCGGGACACCGCCCCTGCTCGGCCTCCGCCAACAGGGCGGCGCGCGGACGGTTGAAGAGCATCAACACGTGCGACACGGTCAATAGCCCTCCACCACGTTGTGCAGCAAAACGACCTCGCGATCCAGCAGCCGCGTCAGATCGTACTTTTCCATCGCCGTCGCCCGCGCCCGTTCGCCCAGGGCCCGCGCGAATTGCGGATCGTCCAGCAGACGCTCGACCGCCGCGCGAAAAGCCGCCGGTTCCGGCGCGGCCAACAGGCCGTTTTGTTCGTGCTCGATCACGTCGCGAATGCCCGGCGCATCCGCGCCCACGCACGGCAGGCCGGCGGCCATCGCCTCGACGAGCGCCTTGGGGTGCCCCTCGATCAAACTGGGCAGCACGAACAAATCGGCGCGGCGATGATACTCCGGCAGCTTTTCGTGCGGCGCCGCGCCGACCAGCTCCAGCGACAACCCGGCCCGCTGCGCCGCCTGCAACAATTCCATCTCCTGCTCGCCCGCGCCGACGCACACCAGCCGCACGCGCTCGGCCAGCGGCCCCAACGCGGCGATGGCCAACGGCAGATTTTTCTGCGCGGTCAGCCGGCCGACGAACAACGCGGTCGCCACCTCGTTACGCTCGTGCGGCTGCGGCTTGAAGCGCGACAGATCGACCCCGTTGGGCAGAAAGGCGATACGCTCCTCGCCGACGAACCGCGCCACGTGCGCGTGCAGCGTCGGCGTGGTGACGATCACCCGTTCGGCCAGCGGCAGCGCGACGCGCTCGAGCCGGTCGAGCCACCAGCCATACGCGCGGCGGCCCTTGAGGCGCATGAAGTCGCCGTAGCGATAGCCGTAGGTCAGCACCAGCGGCGTACCGTACAGCGCGCGGGCGATCACGGCGGGCAGCGCCGCGCCGGTCTGCATCACGCGCAGCAGGCCGACCTCGCGGAAGACGCGCCGGTGCAGCAGCGGCATCAACGCGGCGTACAACGGGCCTTTCCAGCGCGGCTTGCCGGGCACGAAGCGCGCGCGCTCGAACACGATCCGCCGTTCGTCGCCGTAGGTGAACACGCTGACCTGCGCGAAGGCGTCGACGTAGCGGCGCAGGTAATGATCGACGAACCGCCCGCGCTGGCCCTCGCGCTCCATCACCGCCAGGCTGTCGCCGGAGTTGAGCAGCACGCCCAGGTGCCGGCCGCGTTTTTCGGTCAGCACGCGGCGGTAGGCGTCCAGCGTGTCCCGCGCGCATTGTTCCCAGGTGAAGCGCGCGGCCGTCTCGCGTTGCGCCGCTTCGCCCAACCGCCGCCGCAATTCATCGTCGGCCAGCAGTTGCGCCAGCGCGTCGGCCAGCGGCTGCGGATCGTCGATCGGCACGACCCGGCCGGTGCGCCCGTCGTCGACCACCTCGGGCAGGCTGCCGCGATCGCTGACGATCGCCGGGACGCCCACTGCCAGCGCGTCGACCACCGCCAGGCCGAACCCTTCCATCAGGCTGGGAAAAGCGAACAGATCCAGCGCGCGATAAAACAGCGCCTTATCCGCCGCGTCCACGCGCCCGGCGAACACGACGCGCTCGGCCACGCCCAGGCGTTGCGCTTGCGCGGCCAGCTCGTCGCGCAACGGACCGTCGCCGCCCAGCAGCAACACAGCCGACGGACGATCCGCCGCGACGCGCGCGAACGCCGCGAGCAGCAGCACGACGTTCTTGCGTTCGTCGAGCCGCCCCAGGTAGCCGATCACCTGTTTGCCGTCGACGCCCCAACGCGCCTGCGCCGTTGCGCGCGCCTCTGCCGGCAACGCCGCCACCGACGCGCCTTCGACGATCACGTGCAGCTTTTCCGGCGCGACGCCGTAGACGCGCTGGACATCGCGGGCGGTCGCGCGGCTGGGCACGGTGATGCCGTCGAGCCGGCGCGCGGTCCAACCGACCACCGCGTTCTCGCGACGACGATCCGCGTCGACGTGGTGGATCATCCCCACGGTCGGGCGGCGGCACAAACGCGCGGCCAGCAACGCGCCGGGACCGAAGTGGTACAGGTCGCCGACGCGCACCAGGTCGAAGCGCTCGCCGCGCACGCAACGTTGCCAGAGGATCATGACGAAGAACACGATGTTCGACAGCAGCGCGCCGAGTTTGAACGTGCGGCGCAACGGCGCCGGGCGCACTTCCCAACGGCGGCGGGCTTGGTAGGCGGGGCTGAACGCGAGCGGGATCAGACAGCGTACGCCCAGGTCGGCCAGCCCTTGCAGATTCTTAACATGAAAAAAACCACCGCCCATGGCGGTGTCTTCCCGCAGGCTGGTCGCCGGAGCGCAAATTCGCAAAGTCAGCTTCTCCCCTCGCCGAGCAGTTGCCGGTACAGCGCAATCAGCATATCCAACTGGCGCTCGCCGCTCAACGCTTCCGTCAAATGTTGCCGGCCCGCTTCGCCCAGGCGGCGCGCCAGCGAGGGATCGGCCAAGAGGCGGTTGACGGCCTCGGCGAACGCGGGCGCGTGACGGCGCGGCACGATGTAGCCGGTCACGCCCTCGACGACCTGCTCCGGATTGCCGCCGGCGTGCGTGGCGACGACGGGCTTGCCCGCGTGCATCGCCTCGAGCGCCACGCGGCTGTAGGGCTCGGGCCAGCGCGAGGGCAGCACGACGATGTCGGCCAGGCGATACAGCCCGATAACGTCGGCGTGCGGCAGACCGCCGGTGAAGATCACGCGCTCGGCCGGTTCGGGTTTCAGCTCGGATTCGGTGCGTCCGGCGACGACCAGTTGCGCCTGCGGATGCGCCTTGGCGATCAGCGGCCAGGCTTCGTTCAACTCCTGCGCGCCCTTGCCCAGCGACCAGCGCCCGACGAACAGCACCACCGGCCCGTCCAGCCCGTAGCGCTCGCGCACCTGCGCGGCGGTCGCGCCTTCCTCCTGGTCGGCGGGCAAATTGTGAATGACCGCGCTGCGGCGCCCCTGCAGGTTGGCCGCGTTGTAGATCATCCGCGTGGCGTCGGAAACGAAAATCGTCGCGTCCGCGTCGCGCAAAGCCGCCGCCTGCCGGCGTCGCGCCAACCATTCCAACTCGCGGCGCACGCGATGGCGCAGGCGGCCCGCCAGGCCGAGGCGATAGCCGTATTCGTCCAGATACTCGCGCGTGCAGGCGTTGAATTTTTTCCGCCCACAGTACATCGGCGGCAGATGATCACGATGCAGGCACAACGCCACCGGACACAGCGCGCGGTAATCGCGGATCGTCAGCGCCAGCGGTTTGCCCTGCGCCCGCGCCGCCTCGCGGCCGGCCACGAGCATCCCCAGGCCCTGCACGTGGAAAACGTCCGGCTCGACCCCGGACGCCAGCAGCGCCCGCGCCAGGTAACGCTCGGTGCGCCGCGAGCCGAACACGTAACTGGGGAAGACCTGCGGCGGACCGGACATTTTGCGGTCGAAGGGCAGGCGCACGACGCGGATGCGCTCGGTGACCAGCTCGGCGTCCACCCGCTCGGTTTCGGCGCGCGTGGATGCGTCGGCCAGATCGGTGGTGATGATGGTGACGTGCAGGTTGCGCAAGGCCAGGGCCCGCGCCAGGTGCAGGGTGGACCATTCCGCGCCGCCGGGCGCGTGCGGGACGAAGTATTCGTGCAGCAAGGCCACGTGCATCATGCCGACGCCTTTCGCGCCACCAGCCGCCAGCCGGTGGAGTCGTCCGGGTGGGCCAATGCCGCTTGCCGTTTGCGGTCGGCCAGCCGGGCGTAGAGTCGTAACGAGCAGGCCCCAAGCAAATCGTACCACGGCGCGAGCGGCGTATCGAGCACAATCGGTTCCTCGCGCACGACGGCGAAACCGGCCGCGGCGAGCGTTTCGCGCAGGCCCGCGCGGGTGTATTCGACCAGGTGGGTCGGGTCGGCGAACGAATCCAGCCCGGCCGCGCGATAGCGTTTCTTCCAGGTCGTTTCGGCGTTGGGCGCGGTGAGCAGCAACAGGCCGTCGGCGCACAGCACGCGGTCGATTTCGGCGAGCAGATGGTCCGGGTCGCGCAGATGCTCGATGACGTCGAAGGCCAGCACGCGGTCGCAGGAAGCGTCGGCGACCGGGAACGTCTCCTCCGCGCTGGCGCGCAGAACCAGCGCGCGTTGCGCCCGCTGTTCGCCCAGCACGTAGCGCGCGTGGGCCAGCGCCCGGCGGTCGATGTCGAAGCCGATCACGCGCAAGCCTTTTTTCGCCGCGAAGGCCGTGTGCGCGCCGACGTTGCAACCAACGTCGAGCACGGTGGTTCCGCCGGCCAGTTCGTCGGCGTACCAGAAATGATCGCGCCCTTCGGGCAGCAGGTGCTTGGGGTGAATCGGCCGCGCGTGTTTGCGTGTGAGCCGGACCACCCGCGGCGCAAGCCGCCCGGCGAGCGAACCGCCCAGGCGCAGCAGGCGCAAGCCCCAGCGTTTGAGCAGCGCCGGCGCGGCCCACCCACGAGCGGGCAGCGCGATGTGCCGCGCGCCGCAGTAGCGCCCGACGTTGATCGCCCAGCGCCGCCGCACCGCGAACACGTACCAGAACAGGCTTGCGCGCGTGCGCAGGATCGTCCACCAGTCGTAGAGCGTGCCGGCCAGCAGGTCCGTCGCCAGCGCCCGCCCGGCGAAGCGCGGGTTGTGCGGATCGATCCGCTCGCGCGCACGGCTTTCGTTCCAGAAGCGTCGCCGCAACTGCGCGACCGTCTCGTTGTGGCTGTGGTAGACCGCCGCGTCGGGCGCGTAGACCAGCGCGCGACCCTGGCCCATCTGCCGCCGCGCCCACAGCGCGTCTTCGGAATAGGGCAGCGATTCGTCGAAGGGCTCGGCCGCCCACACCGCGCGCCGGACGGCGCTGTTGGCGTTGGAGAACGTCGGCATGTTTCCCTCGGCCAGGTGACGCCGCTCGACGCCGTACTGGCGCAACAGGCCGCGCCGGTCGAAGGGATTGCAGTCCGGGTGCGGCAGCGTCTTGCCGACGACGCCGGCCACGCGCTCGTCGACCAGCGGACGGACGAGGTTGCGCAGCCAGTGGCGATCCAGCGGCAGCGCGTGAGCCGAGAGGCTGACGACCACCGGCGCGGTCGCGGCGGCGAATCCGCGATTGAGTGCGCGCCCGTAGGAAAATTCCGCGTACGGCAGCTCGATCAGCGTAACGGGAAATTCACGGGCGATGGCCGGCGTGTCGTCGGTGCTGCCCGAATCCACGACGATCACCTCGGGCGCGACGTCGCGCTGGGCGAAGACGGCCGTCAACGTGCGGCGCAGGTGAGCCGCCTCGTTGAAAGTGCGAATGACGACGCTACTTTTCTCCATCGTCGCCCGCCTCGGGTTGGGCCACGGGCTTGAGCGACACCGCGGCGAAATCGACACTCCCCTTTTCCGCCTGACCGACGCCGAAACGCCGCAGGCGGACCGTCAACAAGCGCAGGCCCAGCGGCACGTCGAACTCGACGGCCACGTCGACGAACCGCCCGGCGCTGACGGGCATGTCGTCGTTTTCGGCCGACGCGCCGCCCGCCCGGCAACGCGCCCCGGCGCTGTACAATTCGGCGGCAAACGGATGCACCGCTTCGACGCCGAACTCCTCGACCGCGACAAAGCCCTCGACGCGCACGCGCGCGCGCAGGCGATAGCGGCGGCCGGGCTCGACCGGCACGCGCTGGAACACATGGTACCAGTTGAACGGCCCATGACGGAAGGAAGCGCGCAAAAACGATCCTTCCCGTTTGTCGTTCAGATGATCCAGGCGCACGTTGCGCACCGGTTCGATCTCCCACGGATGCAGCAACAGATTCTCGTCGGCGCGAAAATCGCCGTCGGAAATCGTCTCGTCCGCTTCCGGCCACAAGGGCGTTTTGCCCTCCAACGCCAACGCGGTCGCGAAAACCTCGCGCGCGTCGGCGAACAGCCATTCGCCGAAATAGAACTGCGCCAGACGCCGGCGCGCTTCGCCCGAACGCGGGATCACCTCGTCGAGCGCCGCCGGTCCGTCGAGACGATCCAGCCATTGCGCGGCGACTTCCTCCAGACCGTCCAGCCGCAACGCCAGCGCCTGCCGATGCCACGAACGCGCCGCCTCCTCATCGTCGTAAGCCAGGGCCAGATCGCCCGCCGCCCGCAGGATCACCGCATCCTGCGGATCGAACTTCAGCGCAGCCGCGAGGGCGTCGCGGTATTGCTCGCGCCAACTCGGCCGATCCGGTTCGGCAAGGGACATTTGCGCGCTCAGACGCCAGAAGCGCGCGCCGGACACCAGCGCGTTGCAGGCGATGGCGCGATCGTACGCGGCGAGGGCGGCGGTCAGCAACGCGTCGCGATCGTCGGCCCGCTCGCCGAGCACCGCGCGCACCGGGCGGCGGTCGGCCTCGTCGTCGAGCAGGGCCAGGCGGTGCAGGTTGCGCGCCTTGAGGTACAGCGCATCGCTGTCGCAACCCGACCAATACAGCGCGCGGTCGAGCCGTTCGAGTTCCTCGGCCAGATGCGCCGGCGACGGACGCTCCTGCGCCATCTGCATCTGCCGTCGTTCGAGCGCCACCTCGCGGGTATAGAACGCGCTGAGCATCATCGTCAGGCTCTTGCCGGCCAGCACCGCCAGCAGCGAGGCGAAAGCGGCAACGATGACGACGGTGCGCAGCTTCATCGCGTCAACCTCCGGTTGGCGACCAGATACGCCGCGCCGAGCATGGCGAACCAGGCGACGCGCACGCCGGGGACCTGCAGCGGGAAGTCGAACAGGCCGTGCACAAGCACCGCGGCCAGGCCGATCATCGCGCCGACGGTCAGCGAGCGCGCGAAGCGACTGTGGCGGCGGCGCAACGCGCGCCCGGTGAGCAGCAGCGTCCAGACGATCGCGGCCGACAACAGGCCGAAGCCGACGATGCCGGTTTCGGCGAGAAACTCCAGCGGATCGCTGTGCGCGTGGTTGTAGCGCACCTGGATGCCCGTGCCGGGCGTCACGCGGAATTGATCTTCGAACGTGCCCGCGCCGGCGCCCAACAACGGCGCGCGGGCGAAAATGCGCACCGAGGCGATCCACGCGGCGGGGCGGGCGTCTTCGGCGCCGGCTTCATCGGGCAAGGCGGAGAAGCGTTGGGTGAGCGGCTCGCGGCTGATCCACACGCTGAGCAGAACGGTCAATACAACCAGCGCCCCGGCGAGCGCGACGAAGGCCCCGCGGCGTTTGCGGCCGACGAACAACAGGCCGACGGGAAAGCCGACGAGCACGACGCTCGCCAGACCGCCGCGACTGCGCGAGAGCACCACGCCGGCCAGGCACAGCGTGGCGACGAACACGAGCAACGCCACGCGCTCGACGCCGCCTTCCGGCCGTTGGCCGCCGCCGAGCTTCGCCCAACCGTACAAGCCCAGGCCGAGGGCCGCGCCCAGGCCGAGGGTCATGAACGCGGCGAAGTTGTTGCGGTTGATGAACGAGCCGGTGACGCAGCCGTGATAGGCCGACTTGGGCAGGCCCCAGATCGTCTCACTGCCGCTGACCACCTCGGCGATGCCGTAAAAGGAGGTAAAGGCGGCGACGAGCAACAAGGCGATGAACAACCGGCGCGCGGCGCCACGGGTATCGTAAATCAAGGTGATCGCGGCGAACACCGCCGCCGGCGCGAGCCAGGAAATCAACGCGCGCAGCGTGGCTTCGGGATCGGGCGTCAGGCGGGCCCACGCGCCGTCGGGCGACCAGCCGGCCAACAATCGCACCAGCGATGCGGGTAGCGGCAGCAGTTGGATGACGTGCACCAGCGCGAAGCCGGCCAGCAAGGCCAGCGGCAACCACGGTTCGAGGTAGGGAAGTTTGCGGCGGGTGACCGGCCGCGCCGGACCTTTGCGGGCGCGCACCAGCAACACCAGGCCCAGGAGCATCGCCCCGAGGAAGCCTTCGACGCCACGGGCAAACGAGCCGTGTCCGCCGAAGAACAGGACCGGAAAGAAGACGGCGACGAGCGTCAGCGCTTCCAGGGCAATGAGCACCGAACGTTCGCGACCGACCAAAGTCATGCGGATGCTAACTCCCTCCGCGGCTCCAGGCCACGGTGGCCGCCAGGCCCTCGGGCAACTCGACGGTGGGGCGGAAGGCCAGCACCTGGGCGGCGGCTTCGACGGCGGCGACGCTGTGGCGCACATCGCCGGGACGTTCCGGAGCGAACAGCGGCTCGGGATTCACCGCGAAAATGCGGCCGAGCGTTTCCAGCAGTTCGAGCAGATCGATGCGCCGCCCGCCGGCCACGTTGACCACCCGCCCGCCCGGATCGGGCGCGTTGAGCGCGGCCACGTTGGCGCGGGCGACGTCGCCGACGTAGACGAAATCGCGCGTCTGCCGGCCGTCGCCGAAAACCGTCGGTTGCCGGCCGTCGCGCAACGCGGCGATGAACAACGGAATCACCGCGGCGTAGGGGCTGGCCGGATCCTGCCGCGGGCCGTAGACGTTGAAGTAACGCAGGCTGAGCGTGTCCATGCCGTACAGGTCGTGGTACAGGCGCAGGTACTGCTCGCCGATGAGCTTGTGCACCGCGTAGGGCGACTGCGGCCGTTGCGGCGATTGTTCGGACTTGGGCAGCGACGGTTCATCGCCGTAGATCGCCGCGCTGGACGCGAGCACGAAACGCTTCACGCCCGCCCGGCGCGCGGCCTCGAGCACATTGAGCGTGCCCTCGACGTTGATGCGGTGGCTGCCCAGCGGATCCTCGACCGAACGCGGCACGCTGATCATCGCCGCGTGATGGCAGACCGCCCGCACGCCGGCGACCGCCCGCGCGACCGTCGCCGCGTCGCGGATGTCGCCGCGCACGAAATCGACCGCGAGCCCGGCGAGGTTGTCGGCCCGGCCGGTCGACAGGTCGTCGAGCACGCGCACGGCCTCGCCCGCGTCGAGCAACGCACGAACGATATGCGAGCCGATGAATCCCGCGCCGCCGGTTACCAGGATCATGGGTTATCCTTTATCGCTGTCGGAACTGGAGCTGCGCCGCCGTTTCACGCGCTTGCGCACGACCTTTTCCTGGCCGTCCTCGTCGCCTTCGCGCGAGCGATAATGATAGTAGTAATAATAATAACGATAGCCCGCGCCGCGGATGTTGAAGTCGTTGAGCACCGAGCCCAGCACGTGCGTGCCCACGTCGGTCAACTGCCGCACCGCCTTGGATAGAATCTCGCGGGTGGTCTTGCCCGCCTTGGCGATGAGCACGACGCCCTCGACGGTCTTGGACATAACCACCGCGTCGGTCACCGCGACGACCGGCGGCGAATCGTAAAGCACCAGGTCGTAACGGTTGGCCAGGTCGTCACTGATTTCGCGCATGCGCGGCGAGCCCAGCAACTCCGACGGGTTGGGCGGAATCGGGCCGCAGGGAATCAGGTCGACCCCGGGCACTTCGGTGTGGATGATCACCTCTTCGGTGGTCGACTCGCCCATGATCAGGTTGGTTAGACCGCGTTTGCGCGGCACGTTGAAGGCGCGGTGCAGGCGCGGGCGCCGCAAGTCGGAATCGACGATCAGCACGCGCTTGCCGCCCTGGGCGAAAATGATACCCAGGTTGATCACCGCGGTCGACTTGCCTTCCTGCGGGCCGGCCGAGGTGACCAGCAGCCGGCGCAGACTCATGCCGGCGCTGCTGAAGATGATGTTCGTGCGGATCGAGCGGCAGCTTTCGGTGACCGAACTCTTCGGGTAGCGATAGGTGAACAGCTCGTCGTGAGTGCTTTCCTCGTCGGCCGAGAAACTGGGGATGATGCCCAGAAACGGCACGTTCACGGTGCGCTCGAGGTCCTCGCTGGTCTTGATCGTCGTGTCGAGGTATTCGAGCAAAAACGCCAGGCCGACGCCGCCGAGCAGACCCAGCAACGCGCCGAGCATCACGTTCATGCGCTTGCGCGGGCGGATCGGATTCTTGGGCTCCAACGCCGGTTCGATCACGCGGATGTTGTTGGCGCTGAGCGTTTTGGTGATTTCCGTTTCCTTCTGGCGTTTCTGCAATTCGTCGTACAGTTCGCCTTCGGCCGTCGCGCCGCGCTTTTTGATGCGGTAGGCGATTTCCAGCCGCTGCAGGTCCAGCGCTTCCTTTTTGGCTTCTTCCAGTTCCTGTTCCAGTTTCTTTTCGCGGCTCAGGTCGCGCTGGTAGGTGGTTTGCAGACCGCCGACGATCACGCCGACTTCATCGTCGATATCCTTGGTGAGCTGGTCGATCTGGTTCTGGATCTTCTGGAAGCCCGGGTGATCCGGCTTCCATTTTTTGCTCATTTTGCTCTTTTCCTTTTGGAGCAAAACCAGCTCTTCTTTCAGGTTCTGGATCAGCTCGTTGGCGATGACCTCGGGGATCGACAGCGCATCGCCGCTCTTTTGGGCGGCGACCGCCTTTTGGTAGTTGATCTGGCTGGCGATCAGGCTGCGCTTGGCGTCGGTGACCGCGTCCGAGAGCGTCTGCACGCGTTGGTTGACGATGTTCTGCCGCTCTTCGAAGCTGACGATGTTGTGCTCGCGCAGGAAGTTGATCAGTTCCTCTTCGGCTTCCTGCACCAGACGCGCCCGGTCGCTCTGCTCGCGGCCCAACCAGGTGAGCGCCTCTTTGGAGGCTTCGAACTTGTTGGTCAGGTTCTGCTCGCGGTAGACGTCGGCGAGCGTGTTGGCGATATCGGCGGCCAGTTTTTTGTTGTGGAATTCGACGCTGATGGCCACAAGCTGACTGTTTTTGATCGGCTGAATCTGCACCATGTTGATCAGCAGTTGGGCCTTGTCTTTTTCCAGCGCGTGCTCGAAGGGCGGCTGCGTGTCCAGTTGCAGGCGGCGGATGACCTCTTCCGCCACGGGCCGGCTGCGGATGATGCGGAACTGCGTTTCGTAGTATTCCTTGGAGGCCCAGTAGTTTTGCGAGCCGAGGGCGACGACTTCCTTGAAGCCGATGATGTTGGGCGCCTCGGTTTCGATCTGAATGACGGCGACGGCTTTGTAGATGGGCGTTTGCATCAGCGTGGCGAAGGTGACGACGATGGTGACGACCAGGAAGAAAATGAGGATCGTCCAGCGCCGTTTGTAGAGCACCTTGCCCAGTTCGGCGAAGTTGATCGCCGCGGTCGCCCGGTTCGCCACGGAAGCTTCCTCCTACAGCCAGCGCCGTTTGATCACGATGACGTCGTCGGGTTCCAGCACCAGATCCTTGCTGGTGTCGCTCATGATCGCCTTGAGTTTCAGCTTGAAACGCTTTTCCTGCCCGTCCACCTTGCGGGTGACGGTGATCGTGTTGGAAGCCATTTGCGTGGTGCCGCCGGCCAGCGAGATCGCCTGCAGCAGCGTGAGGCCCTCGTCGTAGGGCACGCCGCCGGGCCGCGCCACTTCGCCCAACACGTAGACCTTCTTCATTTTGGGAATGTAGAGCACGTCGCCGGATTTGAGCAGGCGGTTCTGCGAGGTGTCGCCCTCGTCGATCAGCTTGCGGCCGTCGATGACTTCCGGCGGTTCGATCCCGGCGCGGCGCAGTTCCTCTTCGCCGGCCTCCGAGCCGGACTGTTCGATCATCTGGCGCAGGCGGGCCGGGTCGGCGCTGCCGCGCATCAACAAAATGCGGCGGGAGCCGTCTTCGCTCAGGCCGCCGGCCTTGGAGATCACTTCGAGCACGGTCGTCGGGCCGGTCAGGGCGAAAAAGCCGGGTTTGCGCACCGAACCGAGCACGTAAACGACGTGCGCTTTGTATTCCTTGACCTCGATGGTGACTTGCGGATCGACCAGGAATTGCGCGCCCAGCGCTTCTTCGAGCGCCTTTTCGGCTTCCTGCACGGTCAGGCCGCCGACCTTGAACGAGCGCACGAGCGGAAAGCGGATGGTGCCGTCGCTTTGCACGGTGACCACGCGCTCGAGGTCGGCCTCGTCGTAGACGCTGATGCGCAGTTCGTCGCCCGGACCGATCTCATAGCCGCTCTGCGCCCAGGCGCAGATCGCCGTCGCGAGCACCACTAGCAGGACAAAAATTTTGACGCGGTTCGTGTACATTAAAACTGAGCTTGTAAATGGATTAGGGCGACGTTGCGTGTGCTGGTTTCGCGAACGTCGTCGTCATCATACAGCTTATGCTCGATTTTGTACCCGCCGCCGATGAAGAGCCAATAGACAAAACGGAACGTAACGTCGACGCTGCCCTGGATGAAATCCTCGTGCCGCGGCAACGGTTCGGAAAATTCGTTGTATTGGTAACTGCCGAAGGCCGAGGTCAACAACCGCGAACCCCACAACCGCGCGAAGCGCAAGTAGCCTTCGTGCGTGATGAAGTAGTTGGTGTTGGTCGCGTCGCGCCAGTAGTGGCGATAGCCGCCGGTCAGTTGGGTTTGGCTCGGGAACATGGCGGTGAGTTCGGCGTCGGCCAGCCAGGTGCCCAGGTCTTCGTTTTCCTGGTAATCGGCGGCCGCCCACCCGCCTTTGATCGTCATGATCAGGTGGGTGGTGATCTGACCCTGCAGGCCGCCTTTGGCCCACCAGTTGGTCGAATCGTACGCCTGGATGCTGTCGTAATCGATGATGCCGTAACCGCCCTGGGCGACCAGCGCGGTCAACGGGAAGAATTTGAGGCGCAGTTCGCCGTCGACGTACTGGCCCATTTTATCGAACTCCTCGTACTCATCGTATTGGTCGAGGATATTGGTGTAAGCGGCGCGGATAAACAGGTTGTCTTCCGGCCCGTGGCGATAGCCGAGCCAGCCGCTGCCCTCGTTGTGGATCTGGCTGCCGCGCAGGTAATCGGCGAACTGGTCGGTTTCCTCGTAGGTTTCCATGATCGAGTAATCGTCGCGCGCGCCGACCATCAACCCGAAGGGCGCATTGTAATCCAGCAGCCCGGAGTAGTTGTGGTTGGTGGCGTTCAGATCGTCGTGCCGGTTGTCCGGATCGTCGGTGCCCAGATAGGTATCGTTGTAGAAACGATAGCCGACCTTGGCCAGGAACGTCGGCCAGGTCAGGTTGAAGGTGATCGCCGGCATAACGTTAAGCACCATGTCGCTTTCGATATCCTGCGGAATGCTGCGGTCGTTTTCAGGTCGATAGTTGTTGGGCACGAAATACACATTGTCGTCGTAACGCAATGCGGTGTACATCGATGGATGGATGGAGAACACGCCAAAGCGGATCCCCTCCGTCAACTCCTCGGCAACAGACGAACCGGCAGCGCAAAGGATAATGCATATCAGGAAAATGCATGTACCATTACGTAATGCGTTCTGCCCCATTCATTTACCTCAAACAAATCGCCACGAATGGCTCGGCCGAAAAAAACCAGGCCAAAAACTTATCCTTCTTCGTCTTCTTCGCTTACCGGTCCGGGAGTGAACTCGTTGGGCAGCGGTTCGGGCGCGGTCGGTTCCTGACCATGCTGGGTCGGATCCTGCGCCATTTCGTTTTCCAACGTGCCGATCCACTCCTCGAGGGTTTCGACGAACCCGCCTTCGGCATTGATATTATTGAAACAATTCTCGACCATTTTGATCAGCTGCAACGCGAGCTGCCGGTTGTGCTGCAAGCGAGCGAAGGTCTCCTGCGCCTCGGCCGTGCGCTGCTGCATGGAGAACGCGCGCAGCTTCTGCAGCAGACCGTCGGACTCGGCGATGAGTTTCTTCAGGCTGGTCAGCCGATCGCCGATGCACTCGATCTTGCGCGTATTCTGTTCCTGGCGCGCCTGCAGCAGTTCCTGGTCCATGCGCTTGGCCATCTCGTTGAGCATTGCCAGCGTGCTCTTGCTGCTCTCGATCATGTTGGTTTTGCCGGGTTCCTCGTTGGCGGCCAATACGATGACCGCCGCCGCAACCATCAGCAACACCACCGTCAGGGCTATCAACCGTTTCATGCTTCACCCCCCGACGCCGATCCGGCGTACGTTTGTGGAGCAACCGCTCCGGTGGGGCCTGCCAATTCGATTCGATCCGACGATCCACAGGCAAGGCAAAGCGCCGCGACGCGGCAGCCCGACGGCTGCGCTCCCGTACTCACGCCGATGCGGCGTTCGCTCTTGCTCAACATTCGTTCCTCGTTTCCGCTTACTCGGCCGGCGTGAAGACGAACGAGTAGGACACGGTGACCGTGCCTTCGTCCGGCGGTGGGAACCGCCACCGCTGCACGCGCCGGCAGACGCAGCTGGAAATCAACGTATTGCCCATCGAGTCGCTGGTGACCGAACAGCCGCTCACCGCGCCCGACGAACCGATGATGAACTGAATGCGCACGGTCCCTTTCAGCGAGGGATTCACGCGCAGTTGCATTTCGTAGCAATGGCGCACGCCGCCCAGGTACCGGCGGATGGTGCTGCTCACGGCCGCTTTGTCGATCTTGCCCGACACGCCGCCGGACTTGGTGGACATCTTGGCGCTCACCTTGTGCTCGGTGCGCGAGCCGGTGCCCTTCGAGCCGCCGCTGCCGATCGAGCCGATGTCGCCGATGCCCACGCCCGAACCCGAGCCCGTGCCGCCGGCGCCGCCGCCGCGCGTGCCTGAACCGATGCCTTCGTCGCCGGCCCGGCCGACGCGCACGCCGCCGATGCTGTTGAGGGCGTCTTCCAGGTTGCCGCCCAGACCGGAGTCGGACAGCAGGTCGGCCACGGTGCCGTTTTTCGCGCCAGCGCGGGTGATCAACGCGAGGATGCCGCGGTTTTCGACGCCTTTATCGGCGCCGCCGCCGCCACCGCCGCCACCGCCGCCGGGCTTTTTGGTAATTTCTTCGTCTTCCGGCTCTTCCTCTTCCTCGGGCATGACGATGTCTTCGGCCTGGACGACCTGAATGAAGCGTTCGGCGTCCAGCGGCATTTCATCGATGTCGCTCAAGGGGATCGAGTTCAGATAGAGGATCAGGCTGGTGTGCAACAACGCGCTGATGAGCAACACCACCATGAAGAACAAATCGAAATTCCGGAACAGACCGGCTTTGAGCTCTTTGGGCAACTGCATGATCGGCGGAGCCGGCGGAGGCGGCACCAACTGGAACAGTACGGTGCTGCGGCCGACCGTGATCTTGCCCTTGCTCTCCTTGGCCAGAATGATTTCATAGCCTTTGACCGACTTTTTCGCCAGGCCCGACTCGATCGCTTCCGCAAAATCTATCGTTTTATAATCGATCTGCAAACGACCCGACATGCCTTCCAGGACGTTGAGTTTGTACCCCTGGTTGGTATGCTCCAAGAGCATATGCCGGCGCGGAATGTTCGGTTCGGCGATGGAGAGGGTATTGCTCGGATCCAAGCCGATCGTCACCCCGGCCTTATCGCCCAGGGTGCTGTCCTCGATGAGTTTGCCATCCTGGACCAGCCCGATTTTGAGAACCCTGTTCATCTCCGCTGATGGCATCTCGTGTTTCCTTTCTCCGCTACATGGCCCGGTCAGTCGCCTTGGCCGTTATTCCTCGATCTTGTAGGCCAGGAATTTGATCTCGCCGAATTCGGCTTTACCGGCGGTTACCAGGGCCTTGACCAACAGTTTGTAGGGAATCGTCTTGTGTGCCTGAATGGTGATCTGTCCGGTGAATTCCCGGTTCTGCCGCGCCGCAATGGCTTTTCCCATTTCCGCTTCCTTGCGCAGCATTTTGTCCACATTGGGAATCACCAATTCGGTGGGCTCGACCCCTTTGATTTCATAGGTGGCGGAATCCACCTCGGCGACCACCTTGCCTTGCACCACGATGGCGTTGGCGGCGACGATCATCTGCACCGACTCCAGCGGTTGCTTGGTATTGACGCTTTCGGGCAAATGCAGCATTTCCGACGGGTTGACCTGAAACTCGACCGCGGAATAGGTCTGCAGCAGAAAGATCAAAATGACCGTCATCAGGTCGATCAAGCTAGTCAGTCGCAACTGCTCGACCGGCTTTTTCTTCAGTTGAATACGCTTACGTTTGGTCGCGGCAAAAGCCATCTTGCCAGCTCCTACACTTGATCCGCCGCACGGGCGGCGTGAAACGTCGTTATCACCAGGCGGGCCGGCGCCGGAGGCGCGGCCTCACCGTTCGAAATGGGTAGCACCTTGGTTCCATGGGCAGAGCGTACACCGGCATCGACGTTCCGCCGGGGCGGGAAACGGTCGATTTGTTTGCGCGGTTCGAACATACGCTTCTCTTCCTACAACAGCGTTCCGGCCAGAATCGGATTGGGGAACAACAGTTCGTCCTCTTCCTCGCCGTTCGGCTTCTTCTTCTTGTACTTCCGGGCCAGGTCCATGATCTTGATGATCACGTCGTACTGAATCGTCTGCTCCGGCAGCAAAATCACGCTGAACTGTCCGGGGTACGCCTCTTTGATGCGCACCATGACTTCCACCAGCTTGTCGAAGTCGAACTCGCCGTTCGGCATCTTTTCGATGATCGTCTTGGGCTTTTGCCCTTCCTCGGCCTGCTCGCCCGACACGTTGAGCACGCCGCCGTAACCGGCGACCGAGAACCCCTGCGCGGTGATCATCACCGTGAGGTTCAGGTGCTTCTCCTCCGGCGTGGGCGTCGGCGAGGAACTTTCAACCGTCGGGTTCGACTTGGTCGAAGCCGGGAGCGAGGTGTCGACGATCGTCAACTGCACGAAGCTCGCGGTCAGCAGCAGGAACGGAATCAGAATGCAGAATACGTTCATGATCGGCAGGAGGTTGATCTCCTGCAGATGCGATTTGCCACGCATTCTTTGGCTTGGGCGTCCTGCCATGGGTTCTTCCTTTCCGTTAAACGCAAAGGTTCAAGCGTCCGCGCCTTAGCGCTTGGCCGCCTGCGCCTTGACGTTATCCTCCACCTGCCCCAACAGGTTGATCAGCTTCACCGAGTACTCGTCGATCTCGTCGATGATCTTGGTCGTCTGCGCGTCGATGAACGCGTGCGCGAGCATCGTCGGGATGGCGACGACCAGACCGAACGCGGTGGTGTACAACGCGATCGCGATACCACGGGTCAGAACCTTCTGTTTCTGGCTGGCTTCGACTTCGGCCACCGCTTTAAACGCGATGATGATGCCCAAGATCGTACCGAGCAGACCCAGCAAGGTGGCGACGTTGGCGATCACCTGCAGATAGCCGGTTCGTTTTTGCAGCCGCGGCAGCAGCTCGAGCGCCGCTTCGTCGACGGCGTTCTGAATCTCTTTCTGGCCGCGCCCGGCACGGGACAAGCCCGCTTTGAGCACCATGGCCAGCGCCGCGTTGGGGGCCGCGTTGCACAGTTGGACGGCACGGTCGTAGTTGCGCGCCTCGACCAACTTCTGGATCTTTTTCATAAACGCCGGTCCGGAAATGTTGTACCGGAAGATAATGAAAAAGAACCGTTCAATGACAATGGCCAGGCTCAGAACCGAGAAGCCAGCGATGATGTACATGACGCCGCCGCCTTCGCGCATTGCCGTAATAATGATGCTACCCATATGTACGTTCCTCCTAACGTCAATCTCCCGCGGCCTTTCGCTCCGCGATGTCAACTCGCGCCGTCCGCCTCCTCACTGACCGGTCTGCCCGGATTTCCGGTCGGTCGCCGGACGACAACCTTTTAAAACGGCTCTTCCTCGATCGAATTCTCGATCAAGTTGACGAAACTCATTCGTTTGGCTTGCAGGCCGAATTCCATGGTGGCGCGCTGGATGATGTACGCCGCCTGCGGCCGTTGAATCTGGCCTTCGACGACGATCGGATCCAGCTCCATGAAGCCCTGCGCCAGCGCCAGGCCGGCGAAGGCACCGACAAGCAAGGCGAGGACAACCACGGTGATGGCGAACGCTTTCATTGTCGCGCTCCTCCTGTTTATCGCAACCAATCTTCCACGCGCTTATTGGCGTCGGGCGAATTCTTCGCGTACTGCCAATACCGCGCATACTGAATGTTGGCCTGCTTTTTATCCTGACGCACCTCCTCCAGGAAGATCCCGTAGGCGAGGTACGCTTCGGCCAGTCCCGGGTCGATGGCGATGGCGCGCTTGTACGCGGTTTCGGCCGCGTCGTTGCTGCCCTTGACCCGCCGCGCGATGCCCAGGTTCATCCAGGCCACCGCGTTTGACGGATCGATCTCCACCGCCCGCTCCAGGCGCATGAGCGCCTTGTCGAATTGGCGCAATAGAATCTCCAATGCGCCCAAATTGGTCAATGCCGTTACGTTGTTCGGGTCGGACTTGAGCGCCCGCTCGAACTGCACCTTGGCCAGGCTTATTTCGCCCAGCTTGAACAGCATGTAGCCGTAGTTGGCGATCAGGTCCGCGTTCTTCGGACTTAGCTTTTCCGCATTTTTAAAGACCCGCTCGGCCAATTGCGGCTTGCCCTGATAGAAGTACAGCAACCCGAGGTTCACATGCGCCGGCAGGAATTTGTAATCGATGCGCAAGATCTTCTTGAACACCGTTTCCGCCTGGTCGTACTTGCCCATGCGCATGTAGACCGCACCCAGGTTGTTTTGCGCCTCCAGGTTGTTGGGCTCGCGGGCCACCACGGCTTCGAACTGCGAAACCGCCGCCGACAGCTTGCCGGTGGCCAGGTAGCTCGCGCCCAGGTTGACCTGCGCCTGACGATAATTGCTGCGCAAACCCAACGCGCGCCGCAAATCCTCGGACGCCTCGTCGTTCTTGCCCAGCTTCATCCGCACCAACCCGCGATTGTAATACGCTTCGGCGATTTGCGGGTCGGCCTTGATCGCTTTATCGTACAACGATTCGGCCCGCGCCCAATCGTTGGCCTGGGCCGCCCGCAGCGCCTGTTGCATCTGATCGCGCGCCGCGGCCGGTCCGACCGGCTCGGGCGTGGGCATCGCCGCTCCCGGCCCGGTCGTCACCGGTTTGTCCGGCTTTTTCCCGGACGAGCCGCAACCCAGGCCGATGGCCAGACAGACTATTATACCGCAAATCAGCAGCCAATGCCTGTTCATTGCGCCACCTCCTTGGCCGCCTGATCCGCCGGCGCGAGCTGTTGCCCGCCGCCTCCCGTGGGCGGGGTCGTCGCGGGCGGAGTCGCGCTCGGAACGGTCGGCGGCGCCGGCATCGCCGGAATTTGGCTGTCCAGATCCGCCGTGGCGAACGCCGGTCGTTCCACCGCGCCGGGCACTTCGAACTTCGGCTCGACCGTTTGCGGTTCCAGCTTCTTGAGTTGGATGTAGCTCTGCACGATCCAGTCGTTGATCAACCGTTCGTCGATGCCCTTTTGTACGTTCTGTTTGAACGCTTCCAGAGCGCGGTTTTTGATCGGGAAGGCGATTTCCTCGAGTTTGAAGACGTATTCGTCCTGCATTTCCGGATCGAGGTCTTCGGGCACCGGCGCGGTCAACAGGGCTTCGGAGAACTCCTGGTTGATCATGCCGATCATGTGCAACGAGGCGGTGGCCCACCTGTAATTGCCGAAGGTGACCACCTGTTCGTAGTAGACCTTGAGCTTTTTGAACATTTCCGCTTTGGTTTTGAGCACTTCCGAGTCTTTCCGCATGTTGCCGGTAAAGACCATCGCCTTGTATTCCTGGTAGTAATGATCGGCGATGCGGAATTGCGCCTCGGCGGCGAACGCGGCGTTGGTCTGCGGATCGACCTGCTTGGCCTTGACGAACACGGCCACCGACTGCAGGTAGCGTTTTTCCGCCTCGCCGAAGCTGCCGCGGTCTTCCAGGAGTTTGCCCCAACGGAAGAACGCTTCGCTCATGCGCGCGGCGTCGTCCGGTCCGCGCTTGGCGTACTCGGCATAGGCGTTCATCGCGCCGTTGGAGTCGCCGGTCTTCTCGTAGAGGCGGCCGATGGTAAAGGATACCTGCGCGGCGTCGGCCTCGGTGGCGTAACGGCTCAGGTACTGCTGGTACAGCGACAAGGCCTGCATGTGCTGGCCGTTTTCCTCGCGCAGGGCGGCGGCGTTGAACAGCGCGTTGCCCGCGTCCTTGTGGTCGGGGAACAGGCGGACGAACTCTTCGTAGGCCTCGGTGGCCAGTTCGAACTCGACCAGCACCTGGTAATTGTACGCGGCCTTGAGCAGCGCGGTGGGCGCGTGCTTGCTCTGCGGATAGGAGGTGGCCAGCCGGCGGTAGTTGTCGTTGGCCGACACCAGATCGCGCAGGTGATTTTCATAGGCGACCGCGACATTGAGCAGCGCCGCGTCGGCGTTGTCGTCGGTCGGATGCTGTTGCACGCCCTGGAGGAACTCGTCGATCGCCGCCCGCACCTTCTGCGGATCGGCCGGATCGGTGGCGGTCGCGTCACGCAGCATCTGCTCGGCGATCTTGAAGGTGGCGCCGGCCAGCACCGCGAACTTCTGCTCCTCGGGGATCGCGCCGCCCGACGGGATACGGTTGAGCGCCTCGCGGAAGCCGGGCCAGTCGCCGTCTTGCTTGTAGGTGTCCAGATAGTAGAACGCGGCGAAGGCCACGACCTGGTTGTTGGGATACTGGACGAAGACCTTGTCGAAATACTCCCGCGCCTTCGCAAACTCGCGGTGCAGGTAGTAGATTTCGCCGATCTTGTAGAGCATCGTCGGGCTCTTGTCCGAATCGGGCAGCAACTCGACGTGCAGTTCGAGCGCGGCGATCCAGTTTTTCGTCGTTTCGCTCAACGGCGTCGCTTTGATCTCCACGCCCTTGGCCTGGTCGGTCTCGGTGGCGGCGGCTTGCTTTTTGCGCTCTTCCAGCGCCTCTTTGTTGGGCAGGCCGCCCTCGCCGTCCAACTGCAGTTCCCAGGCCTTGGCGTTGTTGAACAGGCTGTCCTTGTACAGCTCTTTGTCTTCCTTGCGGTCGACGACCTTCTTGTACCACACCGCCGCTTTCGGATACTCGCGCGTTTCCATGTAGCATTCGGCGAGGTTGAAGGCTGCTTCGTAGCTGCCCTTGGCGTCGGCGTAGCTGTCCAGATAGAGCAGGTAGTTGGTGATCGCTTTCTGATAATGCGCCTGCGCTTCCTCGCCGCTGGTCTGCTGCGCCTTCTCGTGATGGAAGGTCGCGGCGGCCAGAATCGACGTCTGGCGCAACTTGCCCGCCCGCTCGACGGCCTTGGCCTGCTTGGCGTTGGCCTGGGCCCACGCACTGTTGGAACCCAACTGTTCGCCGATCTGCGTGTAGACCTCGACCGCCTCTTCGAACATCGCCTGCTTTTCGTAGGTCACCGCGATCTTCTGATAGACCTCGGGAATCTCCGGCGCGAGCGGGAACTCTTTAATGTAGGCGCGATAGGCGTTGCGCGCGGCTTCGTAGTCGGTGCGCTCGTCGTAGACCTCGCCGACCTTGACCAGGATCTGCCGGCCCAGTTCGCGGTCGCCGATCTTGTTCATGAACGTCACCGCCGCCGCGCCGCCTTCCAGACCCTCGGCCTCGGTGAAGCTGATGGCGATGTAGTCGACCGATTCCTGCCGCAGGTCGTCGGCCGTGCCGCGCCCGCGCGCCCGGGCCGCGCGGCCCTTGTAGTATTCGAGCACGGCGGTGAAGTAATAAACCGCCTGATCGTAGTTGCTCAGCTTGTAATACGACCACCCGAGTTTGTAGAGGGCCTTGTCGTAGAACTTCGACTGTTTGTAGTTGAGCACCTGCTGATAGCGCTCGATGGCGCGGTCGTACTGGTCGCGATCAAAGGAAATCTCGCCCATGCGCACGTAGGATTCGGGCACGTAGTTGGACTGGGGCGTATCCTTGATCAACTCCTCGTAGACCAGCAGCGCGTTGTCGTCGTCGTTCTGTTCCTGGTAGCAGTAAGCCAACAGGTACAGCACGTTGTCCTTTTTCGGATAATTGGGGAAGTCGCGCAGGATGTTGCGCAGCAGCTCGATGGACCGGGCGTAATTGTGCCGCGGTTCCTCGGGCACGGCGTTGATGTCGCCGCGCGTGTAGAGGTTGTCCATCGAGGCTTCGTAGGAATCCCAGGATTCCAGGTACTCGGCGTGGGCCTCTTCGAAGTAGAGGTTGGCCAGACGCCAGAGAATGTCGGGCGCGACGCGGGCGTTGGGATCGCGGGCCAGGCGCGCCTCGTAGCGGGCGATGGTATCGCGGCGGATGCGCGTCATTTCAGCTTCGTAGGCGCGCATTTCGGCGCGGTACTTTTCGCGGATCGCCTCGATGTCGGCTTCGGACGCGGCGTTGGACAACTGATCGCGCCGCCGTTCGAGGATCTTCACCTGCAGCTTGAGCGATTTGATCTGCTGGCGCAGGCGCTGTTTCTGATCCTGTTCGTTCTGATAGACCAGGCCGTCGGCCTTGTCGGAGAGTTCCTTGATTTTCGCCTGCAATTCGGCGATGCGCTCGAGGATCGCCGGCAGCGTTTCGGGGACGTCGGTCGGAATGTCATAGGATTCGGGCGCGGGTGTGGGCGTGGCCTCCTGCGCCACCGCCTCGTAACGGCTGCCCATGGCGACCATCAGCACCAGCGCGGTCGCCAGCACCATCCAAGAAACGAATCGCCACATTCTCTGCCTCATGCGCATGCCCCCCACCGCCGTCAGAATTCTTCATCCGTCGGCGCGGGCGGCTGCCCTTCGCCGGGAGAAGGTTCGGGTTGGTCGGTTGCCGGCGGTTGCTCGGTCGGAGCCTCTTCCGCCGCCGGGGCCTGCTCGTCTTCGGGCGCGGTCGTCTCGCCGGTCTCCTCCTGCCGGTGCAGTTTCTGGAATTGGCGGATTTCCTCCTGCATACGCCGCTGGATTTCACGGATCTTGCGGTTGGAGCCGCGGGTCGCCCGCCAGGCGACGTCGATGATGCCCAGGTCGGCGCGCTGTGCGTAGTCGTAGACCTGCTCTTCGATCTCGCGCAGTTCGGCGTCGGCGATGCGCGCGGTTTCGTCCTGGGTGATGCTGAGCATCGCCTCGACCGACGAACCCAATTCGCCCAGCGGCGCGCGCAGGCGCGACACTTCCTGCCGGTAGAAGGCCAGGCGTTCGGCGCGCTTGGCGTCGATGCGGGCATCCAGTTCCGACAGGCGCGATTGCAGACCGCGCAGCGTGCTTTCGTGCGCCGCCGCCTGACCGGCGACGCCGCCGCCGAAGGTGCGCAGGCCGGAGAATTCGACCTGCAGCGCCTGAATGCTGTTTTGCAGTTCGATCGACTTGCGGTGCGCCTCGCGCAAAATGGGATAGCCGTCGGCGCCGGATTCCAGCACGCGAAGCTGCACTTCGATCTCGTCGACCATCCGGCCCATTTTGTAGAGGTTCTCACGCTCGGCCAGCACGCCGCGGTAGACGGCGAACAGGCGCTTGAGCTGCGGCTTGGCGGCCAGCCAGTACGCCGTTTCGGCGGGCATGCCGCGCAGGATCGTCGGATTGACCGCGGTCTCGTCGCCGGCCCAGGCGTCGGTGCCGGCCCCGAGCAGCGCGAGCTGATCGGAGGTGGACAGGTTGGGCCGCGTCGCCGCGATGCTGGCGTAGAAGTTGTCGTAGCGGTCCTTGGTTTTGACGAACCACTGCTCGGCGGTCTCGTAATTTTCCACCTGCGCGTAGATGTTGCCGACCAGCAATTCGGCTTCGGGCAGCAACTGATCGTTGGGCGCGGATTTGACCAGGTTGTTGTAGCTGGTCAGCGCCTCTTCCTGCAGGCGGGCGAGGCTGTCGTCGATTTCGGTGAACAGAATCTTGATTTCGTCGAGGTCGGTTTGCAGCCCCTCGACCTCGTCGACGAGAACCTTCACGCTGTCCTGATCTTCCTCCGAGCCGACGATGTCGCGGAACTCGGCGTGATCGAACAACAGCTCTTCATACTTGTTGCGCTCGTCGTCGATCGCCTTGAGCAGGTAATCGTTGCGGGTGATGAACACCCACATCGATTCGTACTGCGACCGCGCGTATTCGGGCGACTCGGGATCGACCGACGAATAGCGCGCCATCGCCTGCGGGAAATCGTTGAGTTCGTAATAAATGCGGCCCAACGCCAGGTGGGTCAGGGCGTAAAGTTTTTTCTTGTTGGCCTGATCGTACTGCAGCGACTGCTTCAGGCGCCGGAAGCGGTTGACCGCCTCCTTGAAGTTCTGCTGTTTGACGTAGATGACCGCCACGTAATATTGCGCGGTGGCGTAGTAGTTGCCGGTCTCGGGAATCGAATCGAAGATCTCGATCGCCTTGTCGGTTTCGCCGCGCAGGTAGAAAGACTTGCCGATGATGTAGCGACCCAGCGAACCGTCCTCGTTTTCCGGGAAGTCCGCCAGCAACTGCGCGTAGAGCCGATCGGCCTCGTTGTAATCGCGCAGGATGACCGCGATCTGGATCAACCGCAGCAGGCTCATGCCGTAGTAGTCGTTCTTGCCGGCGTTGTACAAAATCTCGAAATGGATTTTCGCTTCGCCGTAGAAGCCGCTCTGGAACAACGAGTCGGCCAGGTAATACGCCGCCTCCAAATAGTTGGGCAGCGTCGTGGCCATCGGGTGATGCACCACGCCGTAAAAGACTTCCGCCGCGCCGCGATAATCGTGCAGCAGATAATGGAACTCGCGCCCTTCGACGAACCGCCGCTGCAACATCAGGCGGTCGCGATCGTCGATCTCGCGCGAATAATTGGTTTCCAGGTCCTGCACATTGTCCTGCAACTGTTGCAGGCGCCCCTCAAGCTCGGCCATTTTCACCGCCGCCTCGGGCTGCGCCTGCTCCTCTCCTTCCTCCTGCGCGGTCACGACCACGACGGACAACAGGATGCAGACTAGTGCGATCAGCCAAATGCGCTGCAACGGTTTACTCCTGGACAAATTTGACCTTCAAACGATTGCGGAGACTGGTGAGGAAGCTGCCTTCGTCGAAACTCACCACTTTCAATGTGACCACGTCGCCCTCTTCGACCGTGAACAGATAACGGGCTTTCACTTTAAAGAGGTACTGATTCAGGTAGCTGAAGATGCCGTAGCCGCGGCCGCGGAATACCATGTCGACCACCAACAAATGTTCGCCGGGCAACAGGCTGCCTTCGTAGATCGGGAAGTTCTGCAATTCCTCCAGATTGTTCTCGGGAGAATTGACGCCGGTGTAAACCTCGAAACCGTCCAACGTGTATTTGAGGGTTTCGAGCTGGAAGGCGCCGCTGACCTCGTGGCTGTGCAAAATGGAAAGCGCGATGATCGACACCGAACCGAGCATAAGCTGTTCGCGCAACTGCATCAGGCGCGATTTGCTTTTCATGATCCGTTCACGCAAGTTGGTGAGGTCCTCTTCGAACTTCGCCATCTGATCGGCGCTGAGACGCTCGACTTCCACCTGTGTCGTCGCCGCCGGCGCTTCGCCGTCTTCGAGCGGCGTTCCTTCGATGGGCGGCTCGGCTTCCGGCATCGCCTCGGGCGTCGCCTCGGGAGGCGCTTCCGGCGTCGCCTCGGGCGTCGCCTCGGGCGTGGCCTCGGGCGTGGCTTCGGGCGTGGCCTGGGGCGTGGCTTTCGGAGTCGGCGTTTCTTCATCCGTCGTCTGGCTCTTCGTTCCCGGAAGCACTCCGGCCCAAGCGGCCAGCGTATAACCGACCACAAAGACGATGAGCAGCAGCGGGATCAACCGCGCCGGTTGAAGCTGCCCTTTTCCTGCTAACCTTTTCATCTACACACCACTTAAAAAGTTAATACTGTAGGTAAACCACCTTCTTTTGGGGTGGTCAACCCACACTCAACCGGCTCTTGTCGCGGAAGCTCCCCGGAGCGTTTCGGTCCGCCGGGGAAAGCGTCATCGGAAAACAATGCGCCCCCAAGCCGGTAACAGCGAAAAGAATCACGGCACACAAATCCCCCTCCGAGGACTTATAGCCGGATCCCCCAAATTACCGAATTTTCCCCGAACCGGAACCCCCAAGGGTTTCGCTCCCCGCGACCCCCTGGATACATATAAAGCTTAGCGCCCATTCTATGCGAGCATTTTGATCCCTGTCAAGGATTTATCCGGCATAAAAAGCTACTAGTTTTGGCTACTTCCGGTTGATTGCGTCGGAGAGAACTTTTCTTTATAATAGGTCGGCCAAAAATGTAGGCATATCGCGGGCCAAGCCGAGCGCTCCGCGGATGACCACTGGATGAGGGAAACTGAAAACCCAAGCATATCGCGGGCCAACCGAGACATTACGTCGGAAAGGATTCATCAATGAAGCGTTCGTTAATCGTTCTTATCGCTCTGGCGCTGCTGCTGCCGGCCGTCACAGCATCGGCGACGATTCTGGATTTCGGCGGCAACCAGCCGTTGAATCTGCAAGTGTTGGAGGCGGACGACCATCATGTCTTGTTGTCGCTGGATATCGGCTCGCTGAATCTGAAGCCGATGAAGAACAACGACGACGAGCGTTTCTGGCGGTTGGCGTTGCCCGGCGCCGGGCTGATGCCCGAAATCGGCAGCCCCGAATTGCCGGTGGTTACCCGCATGGTGCAACTGCCCGCCGAAGGCGAGGCCAAACTGACCGTCCTCAAAGCCGTGTATGAAACGGTCGATCTGGACAACTACGGCGGCTACAACGTCTGGCCGTACCAGCGTCCGATCGACAAGGTGCCCGGCGCGAAAGAAAACGCGCCCTTCGATTACAACGCGGCCGTCTATGCCCGCAGCGGCTACTTCGGTCCGACGACCATGCTGCAGAACCTGACCGTGATGCGCGGCATGCGTTTCGTGCCGGTGACCATTTCGCCGGTGACCTATGACGCGACCGCCAACACGCTGAAGGTCGCCACCCACATGACGGTGCGCGTGGACTTCACTAAATCGGCCGACAAAGTCGGCGTGCTCACCGACGAGGCGTTGCGCGCGACGGCCTTCGACGCGCTGGCGCAGGGCATGTTCATCAACTACGGCACGCTGCGCACGGTAAAGGATCCGTCCGTGCCCGAATCGCCGGTGCCCGGCGGCTTTTTGATCATCAGCGCGCCCGCGTTCGTCGACAACGCCGACCTGCTGGATCTGGCCGCGTGGAAAGCCGAAAAAGGCTACCAGGTGACCGTGGTCTCCACCGACGACACCGGCACGGCCAAGGAAGACATCCAGGCCTACATTCAGGATGCGTATGACACCTGGGAAATTCCGCCGGCTTACGTGCTGTTCGTCGGCGACACCGACACGATCACCTATTGGTACGTCGACGAAGTGTCCGACATCTATTACGTGTGCGTCGACGGCGCCGACTACTTCAACGATCTGTTCTATTCGCGCTTCTCGGTGCGCACCACGACGCAGTTGGCCAACATGGTGGCCAAGACGCTGCATTACGAAATGGGCGACTGGGCCGATCCGGACATCTTCCTCAAAGCGACCTTCATGGCTTCGTCCGACAACTATTCGATTTCCGAAGGCACGCACAACTACGTGATCGACACCTGGCTCGACGACGCCGGCTTCACCTCGACCAAGCGGTACAACCACTCCGGCGCGACCACGCAGCAGGTGCTCGACGATATCAACGCCGGTCTGAACTACCTGATCTACTCGGGCCACGGTTCCGAAACCAGTTGGGCCGACGGTCCGGCGGTCAGCGCCTCGCAGGTGCAGGGTTTGACCAACACCTACTACCCGTACGTGGCCAGCCACGCCTGTCTGACCAGCAGCTACGACATCGACGAGTGTTTCGGCGAAACCTGGACGCGCGACGACCACGGCGCGGTGATGTTCTGGGGCGCGTCGACCTACACGCAGTGGGAACCCGACGACATCCTCGAACGCCGTTACTTCGACGGCATCTTCGACACCAGCCTGCCGCGCAACTACTACACCTTCGGCGAATTCACCACCTACGGCATGGTCAAGCTGTGGGAGTACTACAGCGGCGGCAGCTACTCGCAGGAATACTGGGAGAAGTACATCATCCTCGGCGACGCCTCGGTCGACATGTGGACCGGCCAGCCCACCGCGATGTCGGTGACGCATTCGCCGGTGATCTTCTTCGGCGCGACGTTCTTCGACGTCACCGTGACCGGCGTGAACGGCGCGTTGGTCGGCCTGAGCCTGGACGGCGAGTGGATCGCCAGCGGTCTGACCGACGGGTCGGGCGCGGCGCATCTGACCTGGACCGATCCGATCGCCGCCGCCGGCACCTATACGCTGACGGTGACCAAGCACGACCGCCTGCCCTACCAGGGCGACGTGACCGCCACGGCCAGCTCGTCCAACGGCATCGTCATGGCCAGCCCGGAAGTGGTGGGCGACGGCATGACCATCACCATGATGGTCAGTGACGCCGACCTGGCCGGCAACGGCACCACGACCGTCGACGTGACCAGCGACGCCGAACCCGCCGGCGAGACCGTGACCCTCAACGAAATCGGCACCAGCACCGGCGCCTTCTCCGGCACGATCGAAACCAACGCCGGCGCGGCCGTCGTCGGCCAGATCGAAATTCAGGCCGACGACACCGTGGTCGTCGACTACTACGACGCCAACACCGGCAAGGACGCGGCGCACAAAACGGCCGAGGTCGAAGTCGACCTGACCGCGCCGACCTTCGCCGGTCTGTCCTCCGCCAACGGCTACGATCTGCGCGTGGAACTGGCCTGGAGCGCCGCGACCGAACCGCACGGCCCGGTCGTCTATTCGATCTACCGCGCGGAAACCTCCGGCGGCCAGAACTTCAGCAGCCCGTTGGCCACGACGACCAACCTGGCCTACACCGACAACGGCCTGACCAACTACACCGACTACTACTACGTCGTGCGCGCCACCGACGCCCTGGGCAACCAGGACGCCAACACGCACGAAGTGGTCGGCACGCCCGAAGGTCCGCTGTCGATCTGGCTCGAGGATTGGGAAACGCCCAAGGCCGTCAGCGATTGGGAAATCACCAACCTGGGCTCCAACAACGACACCTGGACGACCGTCGACGAGTGCGACCAGTGCGGCAGCTCGCTGTTCACCGGCACCTACATGATGGCCGACTCCGACTGCGCCGGCTCCGGCGTGACCTTGACCGAAGCGCTGGCCAGCCCGGTAATCGACCTGTCCGAGTGGGAAGGCGTGTTCCTGCGCTTCGCCAACTACGTCAACCACATGGGCGAGCAGTACTGCCGCCTGATGATCACCACTGCGGCCGACGGCGAGTGGACGCAGGTCGCCGAATGGCTCGACGACTATGAAGAAGTCACCACCGTCGACCTGAGTGACTACGTAGACAACGAAGAGTATGTCCGCCTGCGCTTCGACTATCACGGCGAGTACGACTGGTGGTGGGCTATCGACGACGTCGAACTGATGGGCTATCCCAGCGACAATCCCGACGATGACACCACCGACGACGACACCACCGACGACGACACCACCGACGATGACACCACCGACGACGACACCACCGACGACGACACCACCGACGACGATACCGGCGATGACGACACCGGCGACGACGACACCGGCGACGATGACACCGGCGATGACGACACCGGCGACGACGACACCGACGACGACGACGTCATCGACGACGACACCAACGATGACGATGATGTGGACGTCGACGATGACGATGACGATCTGGACGGCCGTAACGACGATGACGACGACGACGGGTGCGGGTGCTGACGCACGCAACGCTTTAACGCAAAAAGAGGGGGCGCACCAAGCGCCCTCTCTTTTTTAATGTCCGGCAATAAGTCGGCGGTTTATGCCGCCGCGGATTCGCTTACTTGCGCGTGTTGCGCTTCAGGTCGTGAATCCGTTTCTGCAACACTTTGACCTTCTTCGCGTCGCCCGCCTGGCGCACCTTGTCTTTTTCCTCGCGCAGCGCGGCGATCTTCTTCTTGACGTCGCTGGTCGGTTGCTTTTTCGTCTCGACATCGCGCGGGATGTCGAAGTGATCGAACAGGATGTCCAGCAGCTCTTCCTTCTTCATGCCGTGGACGCCCGCGATGTTTTCGATCTTCAGCGCTTCTTCGCGCAACTTCGGAACGGTCAATTTGAGCAGTGTCTCTTTATCCATCATCTTCCCCTATGGAATCGATTTTGTCGAAAAAGGGCTCGAATTGTAGTTTTGGCCCGCGGCCTTGTCAAGACTCGATCGAGAGGGCTATCGTAACGGTGGTTTTGACGACCGATGGGGGAGACTGCACGGTGAAACGTCCGTTCATCCTGATCTTGCTGTTGCTGCTGCTGATTGCCGTCGCCCATGCCGACGAGGCGCCCGCGCCGCCGGCCGAAAAGCCGCGGGCGATCGACTGGCGCGCGCTGGCCGCGATGATCGACACGGGCAAGCCCCTGCTGTTGTTGGACAACCGCACCAAAACCGTCTACGACCAGGGGTATATTCCCACCGCCGTCAACATTCCCGGCTACCTGTTCGACCGCGACGAAGTGCCCGGCCTGCCCGCCGATCGCGCGCGGCCGATCGTCTGCTATTGCAGCGGCGGTCACTGCGGCGTGAGCTGGTACGTCGCCGAACGGCTGCTGGACCTGGGCTACGAACACGTGTTCGTCTATGACGGCGGCGTCGAGGAATGGAAGAAGATCGGCCAGATGACCATCACCGCGCGCCACGCGAAATTGCCCGCGCTGGCCAAGGCCGATCTGCAAGCCCTGCGCGCCACCGGCGCGATCGTGCGGCTGCTCGACGTGCGCGCGCCGCGGGAATTCGCCGCCGGCTCGCTGCCCGGCGCGGTCAACCTGACGGTGGAGAATTGTCGTCCGCGGGCCGAGGGCATGCCCCCGAGCCTCGACGATTTGGTCATCGTTTTCGGCCAGGGCCGGTGGGACGGTCGCGCGTATCACGTGGCCGACCGCCTGCGCGCCTGGGGTTACAAAAACGTACGCCTGTATCCCGGCGGTCTGAGCGATTGGAGCAAGCCGTGAAGCACCTTGCGTTGTTGTTGAGCGTGTTGACGATCCTGTTTTTCGCCGTTGCCTGCGACGGCGGCAACAACGGCGACGAGCGCCCCGCCGCTCCGGCCGCGCCCGCCGACCGCGGCGATCCGTGGGACGGCGACGATGCTTACGGCGACGACGACGATGACGACGACACCTCCGGCGAGCCGGGCACGACCTTCGACCCGGCGGCCAAAGGACCCTACGAGGTCGGCAACACCACGCGCATTTTCATCGACGACAAGCACGTGGATCTCTGGGGCAACCGCGAGTTGATCTGCGACATCTGGTACCCCGCCGCGCCGGAAACCGCGACCATGCCGCCCGACACCATCGACCAGTTTCTCGGCAAATGGTACCCGTTGGTCGAACAGATCTTCGCCCTGCTCCTGCCCGCCGAAGAGGTCGCCAACTTCCTGAACGAAACGCGCAGCGTGCGCGACGCGCCCATCGCCGAGGGCGGCCCCTGGCCGGTGGTCATCTTCTCGCACGGCAACGGCGGCGTGCGCTTCCAGAACATGCACCTGTGCGAGCACCTGGCCAGCCACGGCTTTATCGTCATTTCGCCCGACCACACCGGCAACGCGGCGGTGACGCCGCTGCCGCGCGAACTGATCATCTTCAATCCGATCGCCATGCCCCTCGAGTTTTTCTGGCGGCAGACCGACTTCTCGTTCCTCATCGACGCGGCCGGCTACCTCAACGAGTTCGACGAACAGGGCACGTTTATCGGCAAGATCGACGCCGAGACGGTCGCGCTGGGCGGGCACAGCTTCGGCGCGGTCACCGCGCTGGAAGCGGCCAAGTACGATCCGCGCGTGGACGCGGTGGTTTCGCTGGCGGGCTTTTCCTTCCCGCTGGCCTTCGAAAATTACCGCGCGCCGGTGATGTGCTTTTGGGGCTGGGAAGATCACACGCTGCAGGATTTGAGCGTCGTGCAGGCCATGCAGAACTACGAGAAGATCCCCACCACCAAGCTGTGGCTGAGCGTGCGCGACGCCGGGCACTACTCGTGGACCGACGTGTGCGACCTGGTGCCCACGCTGATGGGCAACGGCGACGGCTGCGGCGAAGGGCATCGCCTGAAGGACGATTCGGTCTTTACCTTCGTGGACAACGAGACGATGTATAATCTGATGAACTATTACGTCACCGCGTTTCTGGCCTGGTCGTTGCGCGGCGACGATATGTGGGCTCCGTTGACCGAAAATATTATGCCCGAGCAAATTACGTATTACTGGACCGTGCAATGAGCGAATCCGAACCTGCGAGACAAGCGAGCGCGCCGCGCGCGCCGGCAATGGACATGCACGTGCACACCAAGTATTCCGACGCGTCGATCACCGTGCGGCAATTGGTCGAGCTGTCGCTGAGCCGGCGGCTGGGCATCTGCGTGTGCGACCACAACGAAATTCGCGGCGCGATCGAGCTCTATGAACGCAACGAGATCGTCACGCTGCCGGGCATCGAAATCGGCAGCGCCGAACGGCTCGAGTTTCTCTGCTACTTCAACGATCCGGGCTGCCTGGAAGAATATTTCGTGCGCGAGGTCGAGCCCTTCAAGGTCAACCGTTACTACGCGAAGCTCAGCAAATCGTTCACCGAGTTGATTCCGGCGGCCAAGCGGTACGGCGCGATCGTCGCGCTGCCGCACCCCTTCGCGCCGGGCTGGAAGAACTTCAACTTCAACCGCAAACGCAAGGAAAAGCTGCTCGAGCCCTCGTTCCTGGAACACCTCGACCTGATCGAGGTCATCAACAGCCACATCCCCGACAACCGCAACTTCAAGGCGTTTCTGCTCAGCGAAATTCTGGACAAATCGGTCTGCGCCGGCTCCGACGCTCACCGCCTTTCCGAAGTCGGCTCGGCCTACCTGAGCTTCGGGGCGATGCTCACCGCCGCGCAGATTTTCGATTTGCTGAAAAAACGCATCAAGGTCGGCTCGGACCAGCGCTTCAAATTCCACCGCACCGTCGGCACCAGCCGCAGTGTGATCATGAGCCACATCAAGCTGTATCTGTCGAAAAAAGATCAGGCGCGCTGGATGCTGCGCTACGACGAGGACGTCGCCTACGACCCCGCGTCCATGCCCGACCGCCGTTGCGGCTTCGACCGCCGCCGCCGCGAACGGCAGGAGGCCGACCGCCGCCGCAAGGATACGCTGAGCTGAACGTTATCTCTCAATCCTGATCGTCGATGTAGCCGAAGTAGCGCGCCATCCAGTAGGGCAACAGGTAGTCGGCCGGCTGAATCACGTACTGGTCGTTGGCCGTGCACGACTGGTGCTCGTAGGGGTTGGACCACCAGGTGAACGTCTTCGGGCAACGCTGATAGACCGGCACCGGATCGAAGGTCAGATACTCGTCGTCGAAGCGGCTCTCGCAGGTCAGGTCGGTCGGGTACAGATCCTCGCCCACTTCCAGGTCGACCATCGTTTTGCTTTCCGGGAACTGGCGCAGGCCGCAAACCGCGTCGTTGATCGCCGTCACGTCCTGCCCGGTCGAGTCGGGCCCTACGCGCTTCATCGACGCGTACATCAACGACCAGGCCGCGTTGTGCTGCATGGCCATGCGCCGCTCGTTGTCCTTGAAGTGGAACATATAATCTTCCAGCGCCTGCTGGTACATCGCGCGCATCGCCGGATCGTTCTCGAACCAGATCAGCGTGAACATGTGGCAAAAGGCCATCGCCATGTTGTTCCAGTTCGATTTGCAGCCGCGCGGGCCGATGTACAGGCCCATCAACCACAGCCAGTTCTGGTAGGGCATCGGCGGGGTGAGGAACTGGTCGATGCAGTCGTTGGGACCTTCCTTTTGCAACAGGCAGTTGTCGTAGTAGTCGCGCAGGTCTTCGCGGTCCGAGGCGATTGCGCCCTGCAGCACCATGTTCAGGCCCATCACCGCGTTGAAGCCGGGGAAGTCGGTCAGCGCCAGCAGCCAGAAGCGGCCGTGCTCGGTGATGCGTCCGTCCCAATCGACGAAGGCCATGTCGTTTTGCATCAGGTGTTCGGCGACGTCCTCGAGCAGCGCGGCCGCGCGGTTGCGCACGCCCTCGTCGTCGACCAGCTTGTACACCGCGCCCAACGCCAGCATGTGCCCGGCGTACTCGTCCTGGCTGACGTTGTCGAGCCAGCAATAGCCGGCGTATTCGGCGGGCACCTGATGATCCGTGCGCACGAACGCCGCTTCGTCCTCGTCGTACACCAGGATCGTGCCGTCGGTGTCGACCTTCACCCACTGGTTGTCGTCCTTTTCCGGATCGACCGTGTATTGCAGCGGATCGGCCGGGCAGTTCATCCCGGTGATGCCCGGCGTGATGTACTCGCGCGTATAGATGCCGTCGACGCCGGTGATGCGCATGCCGATCTCCAGGCCGTCCATGAGCACGTGCAGGTTGTCGAGCGCTTCCTGCTCGTGGGTAACCGCGTAGCGGAAGGCCTGCGAGGCGACGTACAAACCGGTCCACAGGCCGTCGTTTTCGCCCGGATGCCAGTTGATGACGTCGTCGTACGTGCCGTCCTCTTCGGTCAACGGCGCGGGCAGCGTCGCGTGATGGATGCGTCCGTGATCCGGATGCAGATGCAGCCGGGTCGCCAGCTCGTCGTAGTGCGCGGCCTTGTCGGCCAGCGTTGCCGCGGTGGCGTTCGGATCGTCCGCACAATCGTCGATCACCGGCGAACCGTAGGTCCACGGATCGACGCAGGCGCCGTCTTCGCAGACCTGCCCGTAATCGGCCATGCACTCGATCGTCGTCCATTGGCCGTCGATGCACTGTTCGGCCTGCATGATGTCTTGCGAGCAGCGCTTATCGCCCTCTTCGCACTCGGCGGTGTCGTCATCGTCGTCGTCGGGCGTCGCGTCGTCGTCATCGTCGCCGGTGTCGTCGTCGTCATCATCATCGGCGGAATCATCATTGTCGTCGTTGTCGTCGTCATCGTCCCCGCAGGCGCCGGCCAGCAGCGGCAACGACAAGAGCAGCGCGATCAGCAACAGGTGAAACATCCGGATCTTCATGGCCCGACTCCTTGCGGCTGGTTTTCTCGCAACCAGATTAACACGGCTCGTTGTTCATCGAAAGAATGAAAACGCGGTGCGGGGGTTATCCGGAACCGTTTACCGAAGTGGCGGGTGGCACTGTTTTGCGAGCGAAGGCAATGAGCGAGCATAACAGTGGAAAACAAAAATCAGGTTTGGACCAGCACACCTTTGGCTGTCGCCAAAAGTGTGGCACACAAAAGAATGACCTTCTTTCCGTGTGCCATAGTTTACGCCGTCAGGCGCAAGCTGTGCATTGTTGGACCGTCGGCGGCGTGGTACGCTGGCGCATGTTTCGCGCGCCGTGGCGTTATTTAATTTTCCTGCTTCTCTCGCTGTGGTTTGCCGCCGGGATCGACGGCGCGCACGCCCCGGCCGAGCGCCTGTTTTATGCGCAAACGCGCGCGCTGGCCCGCCTGTCGGTCGACCTGTCCCTCGACATCGAAGCGCTGGAACTGTCCGAGGTGCTCGGCGAAAAAACCGTCGCGCCCGAACGTCCCGGCGTGGCGCTGGTCGCGCTGCCCTTCTACGCGCTGGGGCGGATGGTCGGCAAAATGACCGGCGACGATCCGCGCGATCCCCGCGGCCTGACCGCGCAACTGACCTCGTTGGCCGCCGCCTTCGCCGCCGCCGCGGCCGTGCTCGCGCTGATGCAGGCCGGGCTGGCCATGGGTTTGCGCCGCCACTCCACCGTGATCATGGGAATCCTCATCGCCGTGGCCACGCCGCTGTGGCCCTACGGCGCGCGGTTGGCCCCGCCGGCCTTCGGTCTGCTGGCGCTGGCCTGGATCGTCTTCCCGCTGCTGCGCATCGATCACGAAGACTCCCGCGTGTCGCTGCGGTGGATGCTCGGCGTCGGGTTGGGACTGGCCCTGCTGCTGGACGACGTGTTTCTGCTTTGCCTGCCGCTGCTGGCCCTGTGGGCGCTGGTGCGCCTGCCGCGGTTGATCGGCCGCCCGGGCAATTTGATGGCCTTCGCGCTGCCGCTGATGTTGGCCGGCGCGGTGTTCGCCTGGCACAACCATCACGCCTACGGCGGCATGTTCGACGCGCCCGACGGCATGGCGATTCACGCGCACCTGCTGCAAACCTACCTGAACGCGCCGCTCAAACAAACGACCTCGTTTTTCTCCCATCACCTGTGGCCCGGCGCGAAATTTCTGCTGGTCAATTCCGGCCCGATGGGCGAAGCGCTGGCCCGCGCACGACACTTGCCCGACGCGTTGCGCGTGGTCGATTTTCGCGGCGCGTTCACCTGGTGCCCGCTGCTGTGGCTGGGCTTTCTCGGCGGTTGGGCGCTCGGGCGCGACCCCGACGTCAAAGGCGTGCAGCGCCTGCTGATGCTGTTTTTCCTCGCCGCGATCGGCCTGCGCGGCGTGGCGCAGGAAATGACGCCGCCGTACCTGTACGACATCGCCGTTACGCTGCCGTTCTGGCTGGCGTGGCTGCTGGGCGTGGGCTTTTTCATCGAGTACCACGTGCTGAGCATGCGCGGGAAAATCTTCAAAATTCTGTTCGTCGCCGCGCTGCTGTTGTTCCTGGCCGTCGCCATCGGCAACGCGACGATGGCCGTGGCGCGCCACCATCTCGGCCCGGCTCCGCGCACGGTCGTCAATTGGTTCGCCGCGCCCGCCGCGAACGAACCGTCAGCCGCCGGCGAAGCGCTCGCCGAACTGCCCGCCGTGTCGCGCGCGGATTATTTCTCCGACCTCAACCAGGCGGTCGAGTGGGCGGCGCACGAACCGGCTTCGCTGGCGCGCACGCTCTGGCCGGGCGCGAACAATCTGCCGCTTTACCTGCCGTTGCTGATCGCCCTGGGATTGCTGCCCGCGCTGGCCGGCGGTTTGATGATCATCGTGCTGCGTCGCCGTAGGGAAGAACTCGACGAGGACGAGGACGAGGAGGATCTTCCCGCGCCCGTTACGCCGCGCCGGCGCGCCACGGATCGTCGTGAGCCGGACGAGGAGGACGACGAGGACGACGAAGAGGATTTCGACGAGCCGGATGAAGACGAGGACGAGGACGAGGAAGACGACGAGGACGATTAATCGTTGACCAACTGCGCCGGGGTCGCGGGACTGAGCATGACGTCGGCATCCAGCACGCCGTGCGGCGCTTCGATGTCGACCACCAGCGGCAGGAAATTTCCCGCTCCTTCATATGCCAGCACCACGTCGGCACGCACGATCTCGCGGTCGCCCGCGTTCATCGTCAGCATCGTGGGCGTCAGTTCCTCGTCGTTGAAGGTGATGCGGATTTGCACGTCGTGCGGATCGTGCGTTTCCACCTCGACCCACAAATGCCGATTAAGCGCGCGCGCCAACGTCTCGCCGCGAATTTCGATTTTGGTCGCGGCCGACTGCGGGAAGGAATCGCGCTGCGCCAGCCAGTAGGTTTGCGGCCCATTGTTGATCCGGCTGTAGAAGTGCAGGTAATACAGCCCGCCGGTGTTGGTTTCCGGCGCGATCGCCATGTCGGCCTCCTGCGGGTTGAGCAACTTGAATCCGCCGGTCGGCCGATCGGCCAGCCGCCACCCCGACATGCGCAGGTAACTGTTGTTCGATCCCGGATCGACCGACTCGCCCCAGCGGAATTTCGTCTGGCACATGAACCGCGCCGCCGCGCCGTGGGCGAACACGCAATGCTTGGGCGCATCCAGGCGCAGTCCCTCGTGCTGCAACGCGCGCGCGACGTGCACGAACTGCGACACGTGCCGCACCCGCCGCAGCATTTCCAGCGAGGAATCATAACCGCGTTCCAGCCCGGCCTGCGTATAGGGAAATTCGCCGCCGCTGCTGCCGCGATGCGCCAGGCGCACGCGTTCGGCGACGATGAAGAGCATGAAGACCATCAACACGACCCAGACCACGCGCACCAGGCGACGCTTTGTTTGGCGGTTGATCCACTCCCTGATCGGGACGAAGGACCGGCCCAGGGTGATCGCCAGCGCGTACATTCCCAGCGCGGCGGGCGTCACCCAATACATGTAGGGCGAAGGCAGCAGGTCGGACCAGCCGGGGTAGCCGGCCATGAGCACCACGGCCATGAGCGCCGAAGCGACCAGGGGCGACAGCAAGCGACGCAGGGCGATATAGGAAAGCAGCGCCGCGCCGAGAATCCACAAAGCCGAACCGATGAAGATCGTCGCCGGGTCGGGCCAGATTTCGCGCAGCAGGTAGGCGCTGATCAAGGGGAAGTTTCTGGCCGGTTGATCGATGCCGCGCAGCCACTCCAGCCGTTCGGGCAGCACGATGCCGCCGCTGAGCACGGCCGCATGCGCCAACACCGCTCCCGTGATCGGCAGCAACAATTCGAGCATGGCGCTAGGGAACGGCTGCTCCCGATCGTCCGGCACGACTGTTCTCCCATTGGTCGTAAGTAAAAATCCTGCCGAATAGAATACGGATCACGGCGCTTGCCTGCAAGTCACCGGGAGGTTAAGTTCCAACGAACGATGCAACCCCGGGAGTTCGGTATGAAAAAAACGATTTTCGCCCTGACCGTCATCCTCGTGCTGACCGCCGCGATCGTCTCGGCGGCGCCGCGCGGTGAAACGCTGTTGCGCCCATATTTACAGTACGCCGGGCCGTTGGCCGCGCCGACCAAGGAAGCGCCGCCGCAGGTGGGCGACGCGCGGCAGTTCTGGGGCTGGGACCTGTCGCAGATGCCGCCGGCCGACGTGCAGATTCAGGCGACCTGTCGCGGCGTGAGCGACCACGGGTACGTTTTCGTCGCCGACGATCAGTGGAACGTGGCGATGGATCAGAGCGACGTCGACGCCATTTTGCAGGCCTGGGACGAGGCGACGCCCGCCGGGTCGGTCGACGAGAACGCGGGCATCTATGACATCGAGACCGACGTCTACGGACCCGAACCCGACGTCGACGGCTGGCCGGGCGTGGTGCTGTTTTATTACGAAATCGGCTGCTTCATGGGCCAGTGTTTCGACGGCTTTTATCGCTATGACGACCAGGGCGTCGGCGTGACCAGCAACCAACTGGACATGCTGCACCTGGAGGCGACGCAATCCGCGCCGGCCGGCGATTACATGCTGGGCGTGGCCGCGCACGAGTTCAACCACATGATCCAGATGACCTACGACCTCAACGAGGCGATGTGGTTGTCCGAGGCGCTGGCCGAAGCGGCGATGCTGGTCACCGGCTACAACACCGACACCGCGTGGCTGGCCGACTTCGTCGCCAATCCCGACACGTCCTTCTGGGACGACGGCGAAACGACGCACTACGGCGCGGCGTTGCTGTTGGGCGCGTATCTGTACCAGGTCGGCGGGGCCGAGTTGCTTACCGCGATCACCGCCGACGGCGACGACGGCGAATCGAGCGTCGACACGCAACTACAAACGCTGTCGGGCACGACCTTCAACGCCTTCTTCGGCGACATGGCCGCGGCGATCGCCGCCGATTTCGCGGACCTGCCGATGCCGGCGGAACTCGATCCCAACCTGGGCGGCTTCACGCTGCTGGACCTGGGCGAGATCGCCTGGACCGACGAACAAACGCCCGACCTCGAACCGTTCACCATCGACTTCGAAGTGCCCGCCGGCGCGCTGCTGGCCTATCGTTTCACCGTCGCCGGCACGGCGAACATGACCGCGCTGAATTTCTCCGGCGACGGCGCATCGATGATCGAAGGCGCGCTGCTGGATCTGCGCGACGACGAAATGACCGCGCAACGCTTCAACGCCGGGTGGGATAGCTGGCCGCAGGTCAACGCATCCTTCGAGGGTGACGCCGCGCTGCTGCTGGTGCTGGCCAATCCGCAACACAGCGAGGCCGTCGGCGCCGTGGAACTCGACTTCGACTACCAACAGGAAACGCCCGACGACGACGCGGACGACGATGACGACGATGACGACGACGACGATGATGACGACGATGATGATAGCGGCGACGACGACGACGATGACGACGACGATGGGTGCGGCTGCTGAAAACGCGGAATGCCGTGTGCCACAGTTTTCGCCATTTGGCGAAAGCTGTGCTCGTCAACATTCAAACACGGCCATGTTCCTGCGGAACAAGACCGTGGCACCCGGCGCAACCATTGATTTAAAAAAAAGAACGGCCGCCATAGGCCGTTCTCTTTGTCGGCAGGTGGTGGAAATCAGAACATCGCGTAGATGAATTCCTGGGCTACGCCGGCGAACAACAGCGCGGTGGTGAACAGACCCCAGGCCGCCAGGGCGATGCCGAATTCCTTGAGCGTCTCTTTGTTCATCTCATCAACTCCCCAGCAGTTGCCGCATCAGCGGGAACAGCTTCGGAATGAACGGGAACATCTTGAAGTAGTACAACACCGCGATGTGCATCGGGTGGTGGAACATCGGCCAACTGATGTTGAAGAACGTGTGCACCATGATCACGCCGATAACCTTGCCGTACCAGGTCGGCTTGCGGTCGGGCATCAGGCGGTTCTTCGCGCGCATGTAGTACCGGAAGACGATCATGCCCACGCCGTGGTAGACGCCCCAGAAAAACATGCCGAGCGCCAGTTTGTGCCATAGCGCAATGGCGATCAGCGTCAGCAGCGAGTTGATGTTCGTGCGCGCCTCGCCTTTGCGGCTGCCGCCCAGCGGGAAATACACGTAGTGCATCAGCCAGTTGGTCAGGCTGATGTGCCAGCGCCGCCAGAAGTCGCGCACGTTGGAGGCCAGCAACGGCCAGCGGAAGTTCTCCATCACCCGGATGCCGAACAACCGCGCCATGCCGATGGCCAGATCGCTGTAACCGGAGAAATCGGCGTACAGATAGAAGAACCAAAAATAGCCCGCCGCCCACAGTTCCAGCGTGCCGACCGTCGGCGCCAGGCCCTGCTTGGTCATCATCGGTCCGGCCAGCTTGAGGAAGAAGTCGGCGATGACGAACTTTTTCACCACGCCCTGCAAAATGCGCCAGATGCCGATGCTGATGTCGTCGGCCGTCGGTTTGCGCAAGCCGCCCTCGGCGCGCATCTGATCGCCGAAGCTGTCTTCCGGCTTCTCTTTGCCGATGGTGAAGAAACGGTGGATCGGCCCGGCGACCAACGTGGGGAAGAACGACACGTACAGGAAAAATTCCAGCGGCGTGGCCCGCAGGTTTTTGCCGCGGTAGACCTCGACCAGGTAGTGCACCGCGCGGAAGCTGAAATAGCTGATGCCCAGCGGAATGCCGAATTTCTCGACCAGCAGCGCCGCCGCCTTGCCCTCGCCCATGCCCAGCAGCATGAAAACGATCTGCGTCAGGCCGGTGCGCGCCTTGAATATAAAGAGAATGCCGATCGCGACCAACACGCCGAATATCAACCAGGTTTTGCGCCCGCGTTTGGTCTGCGCCGTGTCGATCAGAATGCCCAGGACGAAAATGCCGTACAGGTACAGCAGCAGAAATACGCCGAAGACGATCGAGCAGGAGAAGTAATAGCCGATGCTCACCGCCAGCAGGAAATGCGGGCGCAGCTTCGCGGGCACGACGCTCCAGTACAGCGCCGCGCTGACGACGACAAAAAGCATAAAGGCCCAGCTTTGCATTTCCATCGTCGCCCTACCTGCGTTTCTTCTTCAGCGCCCGCTTGATCTGCGGGAACATGAATTTGGCCAGTTGCTCGTGGCCGTTCATATTCAAATGGTCGAGGTCGGAGAAATACCGGCTGTCGATTTTATCCACCGCGTCGACCACCTTCTTGTGATGTTTGAGCACCTTTTTGATCGTGCGCGGTTTGTACAGCGCCATCACCTCGTCCCAATCGAAAAACTCCTTCTGATTGACGAAGGATTTGTTGATCGGGTTAAGGAAGAACATGACGTTCACGTTGCGCGTCTCGGCGTAGGCCAGGTAGTCGCCGAAGGTCGCCCAGTTGATGTTCTCGTCGGAAAAGTCGAAGGCCTCGCAATGGTGGTAGTTGAGTTGCACCACGTGCTCGGGGATGATCATCCACAGGTTATCGGCGTTGCGTTCCTCGTGCGTGGTGCGATGCGCCTCGACCAACAGCGGATCGGCCCAGCCCATTTCCATCTTGATCCAGTCCGAGGCCGAGGTCGCCGGCCGGCGGTAGTTGCCGGTGAAAAAGAAGGTCATCAGCCCGCGATAGCGGTAGGTTGCCGACAGCTTGCGGGCCTGGAAATCCAGCCAGATCTGCCGGTAACGTTCGTCGGGAATCCGAAACTGCTTGCGGTAGTTTTTGAAGTAATCCGGCTCGTCGCGGAAGTAGTAGACCGACTCGTCGTGGGTGAGCGGGTTGATCAGGCTCGCGTGCACCGAGAACATTTTAATGTGCACCGCCTGGACGATCAGGTCCGGCTTGTAGCGCATCGCCTCGATCATGTTGCCGAAGTGATCGCCGAAACGATTGCCCGCGCTCGACAGGTTGTAGCAGCGCACGTCCTTGTCGCCCTGCTCGCGGAACATGCGCTCGATGATCGCCGGGAAGTGCTTGCCGTCGGTGCAATTGCCGTAGCCCTGTACGACCGAACTGCCCAAAAAGACGATCTTGCGGCCCTTGTGCTTGGCCATCTGGTCGAACAGATAGGGCATCGCCGCGGTCGTGTTGCCCGGATTGCGTTCGATGATATGCGCGCGGGAAAAATAGATGCGTACGCCGATTTCGGTCAGCAGCACCAGCACCAGAAAATATAGACCGATGCGGAAAACGCGATAGCGCGGCGCGTGCCAAAAGTTGTTTTTCGTTTCGCTCACCTGTGCGCCCCGTCCCTCATCCTTTGCCGCGGCCGCCAAACGGCCCGGGCATAATCAAATGGAACGATGTTTTTAGCATAAACCGACCGATGCTGAAAAGCGGCATTTCCGGAGGAGGCGGATCGGCGTCGGTTCAATCGCCGCAACCGAACGGATGACGGATGCTGCGCGAGTCGTCCGCACTCCTCCAGTGTCGCGCGTTGGCCAGCAGGATCGCCGCCGAACCGGCGATCATCCTCTTGTCTTTATTGAACATATTCGATAACAGGGGCATCAGGAGTAAGTACTTCTTGCGCTGACTGAAAAACGGATTGTTCGCAATCCTTTCGGCTTCGTGTTGTATTTGGCTTAGATCGAGCGCCCACTTCGCGGAAAGTCGGCTTAAATCACAGCTTCGATGCGCGGGCTGGTATTGAGGCAGATGCCCGATGAGAGTCTTCTTAAACCGGTTGTGTGAGTCACGAATTCTGGCGTTTCGTTTATCCTCATCCACGGGGGGCCATTTGTAAAACGACCACCAATGACCATTCCCGTAAGCGGACGGGGCGTCAATTTTTATGTATGGCCGTTTGGTTTTGTCGCTAATGATAAATGATTCATAGGTAAGTTCTATTTGGCTGCCGGGAAGTTCTTCCTCAATCATTCCTTTGGCTCGGTCAACCCATGTTTGCTCGGGCGCCTCGGCCAACGATTCCAACTCGCGGTCGATGCGCCTCACCTTCTCACGGAAAGTCCGGGATTCTTCGTACGCCGGTGGATTTTTCAGGATTTTCAAGTAAAGTTCTTTTTCCCATATTTCCTCATAATAGCTGTCAAATTCAGCGCTTTCTTTTTCAAAACGTTCGTGCGCTTCCCGCATGGGGATGCCGTTCAAATAGATTTCATACGCCGCATCGTTCACAACCAGAACGTTGTCCCGCCGGAAAAAAAGACCCAGGAAAAACACACTGCTGTCGCGCAAAACCACACGAGCGCTTTCCTGCGGCTGAGCAGCCTTGACGGGAATGGTAAAAAACGAATGCGCCTTTTCGATTTCCTCTTCGGTCGCCAGCAACAGGAATGTGCCGTAATCGGTAATTCTGCTTTGCAGTTCGTCATGCGTTTCCTTGTCGACCGCATTGGCGTTATACAACGCGATCATCTTATCGATTTCCTGCTCCGTGATGTCGATGGAGTAGTCGGTTGATCTTTTTCCCAACGTTTTCTCATCCGATTGGCCACACGCCGGCAGGAAAAAGCACAAGACAACGATCAGCCAGAAAAATGCCGATTTCATCAAAGCCCTCACTCCAGGAGAAAATCGACAAATACGCTATCATTAAATATTATTACCCTCAACTCGTCGAGGCTCGTCCGGCAACCTCACCGACCGGCCGGAGTAAGGCATTGTAACTTGTTATCTGATATTCTACAATTTTTCGGCAATTGCCTATGGAAGGATGCGCCATGCTCCGCAAATTTATCTTTTCCCTCTTTTTTCTTTGCCTGTTGTTTTCCTTTGCCGCCTGCGGCGATGACGATGACGACAATGATGACGCGGACGACGATCCGGAAGACGGCGATTTTTCCCTCGACGACGATGACAGCGAAGACGACGATGACACGATCGACGACGACGATCCGACGCCGCCGGAGGGCTGGCGGCTGGAGTTGGTCGACGGCGATTACGCGGCCGGTTACACCAACGTCATCGCCTTGACCTCGACGGACAGCCCCGTCATTTATTACGCCGGCGAAGCCGGGCTGGGCGACGATTACCTCACCAGGCTCGCCGTGAAAAATGCCGCCTCGTGGCAGCGGGAAACGATAAGCAGAACCGACTACGTGAGACAGCCGGCCGTAATCGTCGACGCCAACGACCATTTCCACGTGGCCTTTTCTTACTGGGAAGGGTACACCAAGATCCTGGAATACCGGCACAACGTCAACGGCGATTGGACATCGGCCATCGTGGCGGAAGGCGACGAGCACTTCAACTTTTTCTCCATGGCGCTCGACTCCGCCGCCAACGCGCACTTCGTGTACGAAGGCGACGACTACAACCTTTATTATGGGAGCCCCTCCGCTTCCGGCTGGGATTTCAGCCTTTTCGCCCGCGGCGTCAAACCGGCCGTCGCCGTGGACGGCAACGACATCGTGCACATCGTGTACAACGTCCCATTGGACATCGATTACCCCGACGATCCCCCCGAGACCGCCGGCAAGATATATCATCTGCACAATGCCGACGGCGAATGGACCCAGGAGATCGTCGACGAACTGGCCGACGACATGCCCTCTCACGATCCGACGGACGTGTTCCGGCTCATCGTCAAAGTGGACGACGACGACCGACTGCACCTCGCCTATATAATCAAATACGAAAAAGACTACGCGGAAGAAGAATACTCATATTGGACCAAATACGCCACGACCGACGACGAAGGCGAATGGATCTGCAACTACCTGTCGAACGATAAGTTCTTCATGGCGGGCATGGGCCTCGACGCCGATGCGACGCCGTTTGTTCTGGCCGCCGACCAGATAGCGTCGACTTTCTCGTTGTTCGTCCTGGACGGATGGAATTGGCAGGAAACGCCGCTCGAACTGGAACGCAGCGCGGCCGACCTGGCAATCGACGCACAAGGATACGCCCACGTCAGTTACGCGACGACATATCATCCCGACACGGCCTCGATCCATCTTTACTACCTCACCAACCGGCCGGAGTGAGATAAACGCTGGCCCCGGCGGGCGCGGTCGTGTATCCTGCGGGCCATGATACGCGCGCAAAACCCGAATCGAAAAAAGAAACGCGGCGGCGATCCGCGCTGGGACCGCTTCAGCGACAAGGCCAAACGCGAAGGCTACGCCGCGCGGTCGGTCTACAAGCTGCAGGAGATCGACGAGCGTCTCGGCTTGCTCAAGCAGGGCATGCGCGTGCTGGACCTGGGCTGCCATCCGGGCAGTTGGCTCAAGTACGCCGCGCAGCGCGTGGGCGGCAACGGCCGCGTGCTGGGCATCGACCGCACGGAAACCAAATCGCCCGCGGCCAACGCCGTCACGCTGACCGCCGATCTGACCGAGCCGCTCCCGGCCGAGCTGGGCGGCGGCTTCGACGTGGTGATGTCAGACATGGCGCCCGACACCACCGGCATTCGTCACGTCGATCAGGACCGCAGCGCGCTGCTCGCCGAGATCGCCCTGGACATCGCCGCGCGCCACGGCAAGGCCGGTTCGGCGCTGGTGATCAAGATTTTCCAGGGACCCGATTTTCACACGCTGCTGGCCCGCGCCAAGCAACTGTACGAGAAGGTGCGCTGCATCCGGCCCGAGGCGGTGCGCAAGGAAAGCATCGAGGTCTACATCGTCGCGGTCGGCAAGCGCGAGGCGGGCGAAGCGTCCGAGTGATCAATCAAAAATAAAAATGTGTTTTTAACATGACGCTCAGGGGGATGTACTGCGCTTCGATCGTCGCCTGTTCGCCGGGGCGCGGCTCGAAGTAATAGACGATCCCGAAGCGGTTCTCCAGGCGCGCCATGAACGACAGGCCGAAGTTCTCGTGCGCGCGCCATTCGATGCCCCAGTCCATCATCGCCGCCGCGCCGTAGGAGGTCTGGTTGTAGCCGTCCAGCTCGGCGTCCACGCGCACCACGCCCGCGCCGACGTCGACGAACGGCCGCACCGGCTTTTCGTTGAACCACACGCGAAACAGCCAGTTGAGTTGGTAGAAATTCAAGGTCTGGTCGAAATCGTAGGTCCGCCCGATCTCGCCCGGGCTGTGGCTGCGGCCGGTCAGCGCGCCGCGAAATTGGCTGAACAATCCTTCGGTGATCAGCCCGAATTTCAGCCAGCGGCCGGTCGGGTAGTAGCCGAACGACACGCCGTACACGCCGTTGGGATCCAGTTCCGATTCGTCGTCGGAACTGCCCTTGTATTCGCGGTCGGTGAAGGAGCGCAGCTTGTAGCCGTAGGCCAGCAGCGGCAGCGGCGTGTAGCCGGCGATCAGGTCGGCGCTGAAGTGTTTATCCGGTTGCCAGCGCGGCGCGCGGGCGGGAACCTCGTCGGCCTCCTGCGCCATGACGGCAAACGGCAACGCCAGCAAAAACAACAACGTGACGAGCGGGACAACGCGGCGCATCTTCACCCCCGAACGGTCGCCTGAAAAATCGGTGTTCGCACCTCTATAACAAGTTTTATGCACACCGGCAATCAGTCATCGGAGTTGCGGCTACAGATCAGAAAATTCTCGGGCAGGCACGGGGACCTGCCCCTACCGGTAGGGGCAACCCCCTGTGGTTGCCCAGGATAGTCTTTTAGGCGAATGGTGCTGTTTTGTCTGTGAATAGAAGATTTTTCGCAAAAAAATCCGTGACAAAACCGCCGGATGTTGGTTAATAAACACAATTATGCTATGTTTTTGTTTCCGTTGAGACGTTCGGCGCGTGGGGAAATCGCCATACGCAACATTTGAGGAAAGACCATGAAAGCGTTTTGCCCGGTTTGCTCGGCCGGTTACCCAATACCGGACGACAAGGTGAAAGACAACGGCTTGCCCGTCAAATGCAAACGTTGCGGCGCGGTATTCCGCGTGTTTCCCGACAACCGCGAAACGATCGTGCAGTCCGAGCCGACCGTCCCTGAAGCACAGTGGCGCGAGGCCGAACCTCAGCCCAAGCCCGCCAAAAAGAAAAAGAAGTCTTCCGCCGCGCGCGAAAGCGAAGAGGCGAAGAAGGTCGTTAAATCCACCGCACTCGACGAGAAGCCGGTTGCGCCCGAGCCGTCGCTGCCGATGAAGGAAGAAATTCCCGCCCCGGCCGAAGTCGTGCCCGAGCCCGAACCCGAACCGGTACGTGAGCCCGAACCCGAGCCCGAGCCGGAACCGGAGATGGTCGTCGCCGAGGCCGAGGAACTGGCCGAGGACGAGCAAACCGCCTACGCCGAGGTCGAGGCCGTCGAGGTTGAGCGCCCGCCGCAAACCGACTTCGACATGCCGCCGCGCCTGGCGAAAAAGAAGGCCGACCAGGAATTCGAAGACGACGACTTCATGAAGGTCGATCGCCCGATCGGCATCCGCACGTTCCTGATCGGCGCGGTGATCGTCGCGGTGGTGGCCGTGATTGTGGTGGTGATTCTCTCGATCGTTCGCGAAAGCGGCGAGGTGCTCAACAACGTGAAAAAGCGCGATGAAGCGGCGCAGGTTTCCTACGAAGACGCCAAAAAGAAGCTCGATTACGCCACCAAATTCCAGAACGGTCAGCGGGCGATGGACGCCGGTTCGGTGGAAGGCTACGCCGCGGCTGTCGAGTGGTTCGACAAATCGCTGGTCGCCAGGGCCGAGTATCTGCCCGCCCTGGCCGGCAAGGCGAGCGCGCTGGCGCTGGCGGCGGTCGAATATGAAAAAGCCGACGGCGTCGACGAGGCCTGCAAGCTGGCCGACGAAGCGTTGGCGAAAAACGAAAAAGCGTCCGAGGCCCTGCGCGCCAAAGCCGCGTGCCTGCTGGCGCAGGGCAAGTTCGACGAGGCCGACCAGTCGATTCAGCGCGCCCTGACCGCCGTCGAAGGCGACAACGCCGAAGACGCCAACTCCAATTACGTACTGGCTCTGATTTACGTGGCGAAAAAGGATCTGGACAAAGCGTTGTACACGCTCAAGAGCGTCATCGCGCTCAATCCGTTACACTTCCGCGCCTACCACCAGCTGGCCGACTTGTACGCCACGCGCCGCGCCTGGCAGTTGGCGCTGGATGCGGAAAACAAAGCGCTGAGCATCAATTCGCACAACGAGGAAGCCAAGCGCCGCATCGAGTTCTACAACGAACAGCTTAGCGGCAAGCTAAAGGAAACCACGCTCGTGCCCGGCATGTCCGCCGAAATGGGCAGCGAGCTGGATAAAAAGAAAACCGCCGAAAGTCTGCAGGAGAGAATCCGTTCGGCCATGCGGCGCGGTTCGACCAACGAGGCGCTGGGCTTGATCAACGAACTGCTAAAGCTCGGCACGCACACCGGCACCGCCTACATGCAAAAGTGTCAACTGCTGGTCAACAGCAATCAGCGCGACGCTGCGCTGGACGCCTGTTCGGTCGCGCGCAACTACAATCCCGACGCCTATTACTTCCTCGGCGCGCTCTACGAGATCCAGGGCAACACCGCGATGAAGGAACAAAATTACCGGGCCTACCTTCTCGCCCGGCCCAACGGCAATCATGCGGCGGAAGTGCGGTCGATTCTCGGCATGAACTAGGAGATTTCGTGAGCGATAAGATCTCACGCGAGACGGTGATGCACATCGCCGCGCTGGCCCGGCTGCAGGTCGACGAGCGCGAGTTGGACACGCTCACCCGGCGCATGGGCGAGGTTCTCGATTACGTCGCCCGTCTCGAAGAGCTCGATCTGGACGCCGTCGAGCCCACCAGTCACGCGGTCGATCTGCAGGGCGCGCTGCGCAAGGATCTTCCCGGCGAAAGCATGAACGCGGCGCGGGCGCTGGCCAACGCGCCGGACAAAGCCGCGCCCTTTTTCAAGGTGCCCAAGGTCATCGAAGGCGGGGGCGACGCATGAGCCCTTCGCGCGACTGGTCGATCGAGGAAACCGCCGCCCACCTGCGCGCGGGCGACGTCACCGCCGTATCATTGACCGAAGAAGCGCTGGCGCGCATCGCCGCCGATGACGAACACCTCGGCGCGTGGCTGCACGTCGATCGCGAGCACGCGTTGGCCCAGGCGCAAGCCGCCGACGACCGGCTGCGCGCGGGCGACAACGTCACCGAACTGACCGGCGTGCCGCTGGCGATCAAAGACAACTTCAACGTCGTGGGGCTGCCGGCGACGGCCGGTTCGAAGATCCTCGGCGATTACGTCGCGCCCTACGAATCGACCGCCACCGCGCGTTTGCGCCAGGCCGGCGCGGTGCTGGTGGGCAAGACGAACCTCGACGAATTCGCCATGGGCTCCTCGGGCGAGTACAGCGGTTTTCGGCCGACGAAAAATCCGTGGAACCTCGCCTACACGCCCGGCGGCAGCAGCAGCGGCAGCGCGGTGGCCGTCGCCGCGCGACACGTGCCCGGCGCGCTGGGCACCGACACCGGCGGCTCGATCCGCCTGCCGGCCTCGCATTGCGGCGTCGTCGGCGTCAAGCCGAGCTACGGCCGCGTCAGCCGCTACGGCATCTTCGCTTTCGCCTCCAGCCTCGATCAGGTCGGCCCCTTCGCCCGCACGGTGCGCGACGGCGCGCTGCTGTTGCAGCACCTGGCCGGCCACGACGAACGCGACGCCACGACCGTACCGCTGGCCGTGCCCAACTACCTGGCCGCCTGCGAGCGCGGGCTGGATGGTCTGCGTATCGGCGTGCCGCGCGAGTATTTCGGCCCGGGCATCCAGCCGCAGGTCGAAGAGGCGGTGCGCCGCGCGATCGCGGTGATGAAGCAGAACGGCGCCGAGGTGCTCGACATTTCGCTGCCGCACACGCCCTATTGCGTCGCCGCGTACTACCTGATCGCCCCGGCCGAATGCAGTTCGAACCTCGCCCGCTACGACGGCGTGCGCTACGGCGCGCGGGCCGCCGGCGACGACCTGGGCGCGATGTACACCGCCACGCGCCAACGCGGCTTCGGGCCGGAGGTCACGCGGCGCATCCTGCTGGGCACCTTCGCGCTGTCGGCAGGTTATTACGACGCCTATTATCTCAAGGCGCTCAAGGCGCGTACGCTGATCCGCAACGACTTCCTCAAGGTCTTCAACGAGGTCGATGTGATCGCCGCCCCCGTCGCGCCCGAGCCGGCCATCCGCTTGGGCGAGCGTGTCGACGATCCGCTGGCCATGTACCTGTCGGACATCCTGACCATCGGCGTGAACCTCGCGGGCATCTGCGGCCTGTCGGCGCCCTGCGCGCTGTCGAGCGAGGGCCTGCCGATCGGCCTGCAGTTGCTCGGCCCGGCCTTCGGCGAGGAAAAGATGTTCGCCGCCGCCGCCGGTTACGAGGCCATGGCCGGCAACGAGTGGCCCTGGCCGGAGGTCGCCCGATGAGCTGGGAAACGATCATCGGTCTGGAAATCCACGTGCAGCTCGCCACCGCGACCAAGGCCTTCTGCGGCTGCGCGAACCGCTACGGCGACGAGCCGAACACCAACGTCTGCCCGGTCTGCCTCGGCCTGCCCGGCGCGCTGCCGGTCGCCAACCGCAAGGCGGTCGAACTCGGTCTGCGCCTGGCGCTGGCGTTGGGCTGCACGATTCACGAACGCTCGATCTGGGCGCGCAAAAACTACTTCTATCCGGACCTGCCCAAGGGCTATCAGATCAGCCAGTTCGACCGGCCGCTGGCCACCGGGGGCGTGCTGCCGGTGCGCCTGAAGGACGGCACGCTCACGAACGTGGGCATCACCCGGCTGCACCTGGAGGAGGACGCGGGCAAGTCGTTCCACGGCGAGGGCGACGACAGCGCCAGTTACATCGACCTGAACCGCTGCGGCGTGCCGCTGGCCGAGATCGTCTCCGAGCCCGACATGCGCTCGCCCGAAGAGGCGTGGGCGTACATGAAGGCGCTGCGCCAGCTCGTGGTGCAACTGGGCGTGTGCGACGGCAACCTCGAAGAAGGCAACCTGCGTTGTGACGCCAACCTCTCGGTGCGCAAAGTCGGCGAAGAGAAATTCCGCACGCGGCGGGAAATCAAGAACCTCAACTCGTTCAAGTTTCTGCGTCAGGCGCTGGAGTACGAGCAGGGGCATCAGATCGCCGTCTACGAGGCGGGCGGGACGATCGAGCAGGCGACCTTGTTGTTCGACAGCGCGCGCGGCGAAACCTTCGTCATGCGCGGCAAGGAAGAGGCGCACGATTATCGTTATTTCCCCGAGCCCGATCTGCCGCCGCTGATCGTCGTGGACGCCTGTGTCGCCCACACGCGCGCGGCGCTGCCCGAACTGCCCTGGGAAATGCACGCGCGTTTCGTCGAGCAGTACGGCCTGTCGGATTACGACGCGGGCGTGCTGACCGACAACGCCGCGCTGGCCGCGTATTTCGAGCGGGTCGCCGCGCTGTGCGACGCCAAGCAGGCGGCCAACTGGGTGACCGGCGATCTGGCCGCGTTGCTCAAGGAGCGCGGGCTGGAGGTCGAACAATGCCCGGTCGCGCCGGCCGGGCTGGCGGAAATGATTAAACTGATCGAGCAGGGTACAATCAGCGGCAAGATCGCCAAGGATGTTTTAGCAGCGATGGCCGACGGCGAAGGGTCGCCGGCGCGGATCGTCGAGCAAAAGGGTCTGACGCAAATCAGCGACGAGGGCGCGCTGGCCGCGTTGATCGACGAGGTGCTCGCCGAAAGCCCGGAGCAGCTCGCGCAGTATCGCGCGGGCAAAGACAAGCTCTTCGGCTATTTCGTCGGGCAGGTGATGAAAAAAACGCAGGGGCAGGCCAACCCGCAGGAGGTCAACCGGCTGCTGCGCGAGAAACTAAATGACTAACCCGCCGCATGCGGCGAGGGAGGAAGGCATGAACGGGAGAAAATTTTTGGTGTTCGTCCTGGCGTTGCTCCTGACGCTGGCGCTGGCCATGCCGGCCTCGGCGGCGAAAAAGAAAAGCGGTAAATCCAAGAAGGCGAAAAAGACCGAGCAGTCCGATCCCTGGGCCGGACGCGTGGCCTTGTCGATCAGCGGCGGCGGCGTCAGCAGCAGCGCGGGCCTCGGCTTCGAAGGCCGGCTGGGCGTGACCTACTACTTCAACAAGTACTTCTCCACGACGCTCTCGCCGGGCTTCGGCACCTATCCGGTCGAGTACGACGGCCCGGACGGCGACACCGAAACCACCTACATCAAATACGTGCCCACCGACCTGGCGCTGACGCTGCACCTGCCCGGGTTGTTCCCGAACATCACGCCCTACTTCGGCCCCGGCATCGGCTACACCTATTACTGGTGGTCGGAAAAAGAGGACGACCCGGACAATCCCGGCGACACCATCGAGGAGGACTACGACGAGGCGCTGTGGTCGGCCTTCGTGCAGGCCGGCGTGTCGATGTCGGCCGGCGGACCGTTCGTGCTGAGCGTCGGCGCAACCTACACGATCCCCGACGTGTCGGAATTCTCCACCGAAGACGGCGTGCTGTCCTTCGGCTTCAGCGGCGGGGTGGTGTTTTAGGAAAACAACTTCATGCCCGCAGGGCGCAGGTCAGTAGCGAAGGGCATTAGAGGCTGTCGATTTTCTCGTTTTCAGGCTTTTTTGCCCGACGCTTACGAGACTGTCGATAAATGCGCATTTGAGAGTCGAACTGAAGGACTTCCAGGACTTTCATCGATTTTTCGGGTTCAAGGATTTTCTAGCCAGAGAAAACAAATCCAGAAGACGCTCCGG